>Ga0256405_10000146_pt1 | contig 226141 bp, 148 predicted proteins | sample RumenRJG_02DNA_FD_189096 | JGI IMG/M metagenome (GOLD analysis project Ga0256405, IMG submission 189096) | Bovine rumen microbial communities from Lethbridge, Alberta, Canada - RJG_02 | ecosystem: Host-associated > Mammals > Digestive system > Stomach > Rumen | place: Canada: Alberta...
CCGTAGGCAAGGACTTCCTGAAGGAACCCGGTCTGCACCGTACCTTGATGGGCGACGGTCTTGCCACCGCACTGGCATCTCTCTTCGGAGCCCCAGCCAATACGACATACGGAGAGAATACTGGTGTACTGAACCTCACCAAGGTCTATGACCCTGCCGTCATCCGACTGGCAGCCATCTTGGCAATACTCCTGTCCTTCTGTCCTAAGTTCGCCTGCTTGATAGGTCTGATGCCTGCTGCCACCATTGGCGGTGTCAGTCTCATTCTCTATGGCATGATATCAGCTGTCGGTGTACGCAACCTGGTAGAGGAAGGCGTAGATTTCAGCTCATCACGTAATGTGTTTGTGGCTGCCTTGATCCTGGTAATTGCCATTGGTGTGAAATATGGTGCTGAGGACAATGTAAACATCGGTCCCATCCACTTCTCCGGACTGGCACTCTCTGCCCTCGTGGGTATCGTTCTCAACGCCTGTCTCCCTAACAAGCTCGGCATGAAGGTAAAGAGCTTCCATGGCAAGGATAAGCCCCAAGACAACAGTCATGTAGGATAATCTTCTAAAACAGTAAGACATGCAGGCAATCATCTTAGCAGCTGGTATGGGTCGCAGACTCGGAGAATGGACAAAGAACCAAACGAAATGTATGGTTCCTGTGAATGGTGTGCGACTGATTGACCGTGTGCTGGGACAGTTGTCGAAGCTCTCACTGCAGCGTGTCATCATCGTTGTCGGCTATCAAGGGAAAGCCCTTCGTGACTATATCGGTCACCGTTATGACGACCTGTTGAAGATAGAATATGCAGAGAACCCCATCTACGACAAGACAAATAATATCTATTCTTTGTCGTTGGTGAAGGAACAACTGCAGGAGGATGACACGTTGCTCATCGAGAGCGACCTCATCCTCAGCGACCGCCTCTTCGGCATGCTGACGGAGAACCCCTATCCCAACCTTGCCCTCGTCGCCAAATACGAGACATGGATGGACGGTACGATGGTGCGCATCGATGCCGACAACAACATCGTCAACTTCATCTCCAAAGATGCCTTCGACTATAACGATGTCGCCTCTTATTACAAGACTGTCAATATCTATAAGTTCAGCAAGCAGTTCCTGAAAGAGAAATACGTGCCTTTCCTCGATGCCTATACCAAGGCGATAGGACTGAACGAATACTACGAGAATGTGTTGCGTATCATCTCACTGCTGAGCGGTCATGAGCTGAAGGCACTGCCCATCGGTCATGAGAAATGGTATGAGATAGACGACAAACAAGACCTGGATATTGCCGAGGCACTATTTGCCGACGAGCAGGACGTGCTACGTAAATACTACGGTCGCTATGGTGGTTTCTGGCGTTTTCCCCAGATGCTCGACTACTGCTATCTGGTGAACCCCTATTTCCCCAGTCAGCGGATGAAAGACGAGCTGCGTGCCAATTTCGACACCCTGCTGACGGAGTATCCGTCGGGAATGAAGGTCAACACCCTCATTGCCAGCAAATGCTTTGGGGTCAGCGAGCCCTATATCGTACCGGGTAATGGTGCCGCCGAACTGATCAAGATACTGATGGAGGAGTCGCAGGGTAAGATCGGCTTTGTACGTCCTACTTTTGAGGAATATCCCAATCGCTACGACAAAAGCCAGCAGGTGACCTTCGTGCCACAGAATGATGACTTCCGCTATACTGCCGATGACCTGATGGCGTTCTTTGCCGATAAGGACATCCGCCAGCTGATGGTCATCAACCCCGATAACCCCTCTGGTAACTTCATCCCCAAGAGCGATGTGCTGCGACTCGCCCAATGGTGTGAGGAGCGTGACATCCGTCTGGTCGTCGACGAGTCGTTCGTAGACTTCAGCCACGACTATGCGACAAACTCCCTGCTCCACGACCAGTTGCTGGAGTCCTATCCGCACATGGCAGTGATGAAGAGTATCTCCAAGAGCTATGGTGTTCCCGGACTCCGACTGGGTATCCTTGCCTCTGCCGACAAGGATCTCATTGCCCGTATCAAGAAAGAGGTGAGCATCTGGAACCTCAACTCGTTTGCGGAGTTCTTCATGCAGATCTACAACAAATACGAGAAAGACTACCAGCGTGCCTGTGCCAAATTCGTGGCAGAGCGTGAGTGTTTCGAGCAACAGCTCCACACCATCCCCTTCCTCCGTGTGATGCCCACCGAGGCGAATTATTTCCTCTGTGAGGTATTGCCGCCCTATCGTGCCAGCGAGATTGTGATACGGATGCTGAAACAGCATAATATCCTGACCCGTGACTGCAGTGAGAAACCCGGACTCCCTGCCGGCAAGCAGTATATGCGCATCGCTGTACGTAACCATGAGGATAACCGCCGGCTGGTAGAGGGACTGAAACAAATTCACGCATGAATATCTGTATCTGTGGAGGGGGCAACCTCGGACATGTCATCACCGGATATCTTGCCAACAAAGGCTATGAGGTCAGTATGCTGACACGACAGCCAACCTGTTGGAACCATACCCTTTATATCCATACCCCTGAGGGTAAGACACTCGAAGGCTCCATCCGACAGTTCTCCGACTCCCCAGTCAACGTAATTCCGACTGCTGACATCGTTCTTCTTTGTCTGCCAGGCTACGGCATCGCCGATACACTGCGAGCTATTCGTCCCTACCTGCAACCCCACACGGCAGTAGGCAGCGTGGTCAGCAGTACAGGGTTCTTCTTCGAGGCAATGAAGCTGCTCCCAGAGACCACCCCACTATTTGGTTTCCAGCGTGTACCTTTTATTGCCCGTGTGGAGGAGTATGGCAAGTCCGCACACCTGTTAGGGTATAAATCCTCCTTGAGTGTAGCCATAGAGACCAGAAAATCCTCTCTAAACAAGGAGCGGTTAAGAGATTCTTTGAGCGAGATGTTCGACACGCCCGTTCACCTGCTCGCCAACCATTATGAGGTGAGTCTGACCAACAGCAACCCTTTGCTGCATACATCACGACTGTATAGCATGTGGCACGACTGGCATGAAGGGATGACCTATCCCACCCAGAACCAGTTCTACAGTGACTGGACGGACGAGGCATCCCAACTGTTGATAGACATGGACGCTGAGTTCTTCCGTCTGCTCCACGTACTGCCTGTCACCCCTGGTGCCATCCCTTCCGTCCTGGACTATTACGAGAGTACGGATGCTGCGTCACTGACGGAGAAGCTCCATTCCATCGAAGCCTTCAAGGGCATTCTCTCCCCCATGAAGAAAGTCGGAGACGGTTTTGTCCCCGACTTCCATAGCCGCTATTTCACAGAGGATTTTCCTTATGGACTCGCCATCATCCACCGCTTGATGCATGAGCACCACATCCCATCCCCTTATATTAATAAGGTATACGACTGGGGCATGCACCTACTTTAATTTTCAATCCTTTAATCTTTCGATTCTAAATCACGTACGCCTCAAACTGATGGGTCGTCCGTTTCTCCTCAGGTGGCAGTTTCATATAGTCGCCATAGGTGCGGTGCAGATAGTCGTCGTAGCCTACCATCATCTTATAGGTACGGTCCTCAAACTTCACATCCATCATCTTTTTCATGTCGGCAGCAGGGAAACACCCTTTTGCTGTTGCAGGTCCTGCCTCCGTCATGTGACAAAGCGTCCCTGTAGGCTTATGCCGGATAATCAAATGGTCTATCCAACGGTTCAGCATCCCTACAGTAATCGGCAGGTTACGATAGCACAGGTAGGCAAGGCGGGAGTGCAGCGGGTTCGACAGCGATATCTTACAGCGACGGATCTTATACAACAGTTTCTTGAGTCGGAAGATACGCTCACGCTCCTCTTTGTCGTCCGTCACATAGTCGACAGGGAACACATCAATATACACTCCGATCTCATAGCCTTCCGTCTCTTTCTCCACCATCCTCGTACGCTGGTCAACCACCTTAGCGAAGGTATAATAATAATGTGGCTCCTTCTTCGGGTTCAGCACACGGTATCGTCCTTCCTGGTCTTGATAGGTCTTGAGGAACCGCTCATAATCGCTTCTGAGCATATAGATATCGATATCATCGTCCCAAGGGATATACCCTTGATGACGGATGGCACCTATCAACGTACCACTCGACAGAGAATAGCGCAACCCCTGTTCCTCGCAGAAGCGATGCACATCATCCAGAATACCCATCTGGATGCTCCGTAACTCCTTGATATCCGTAATCTGCCTCATAAACTCTTAACTGTGAACTATTCCACCATCCTCCATACCCTGATTCCCGTATGCTTAGGCTGCTTCGCCTCATACTCATAGAAGGTCTCCCTGCTCATCAGCACCTTCTTGTAAAGACTCGACGCATGCATCAGGTGTAGTTTTCCTTTCTGCCAGAAAGCAATGGCGATATGGCGGGTGTCCAGTCCGTCCTGGTCGGTCAGCATGGCGACGATATCACCGTCACGGATCTGTCCCAATGGCGTTGACTGATGATACTGCAAATCACGCTTTGAGATATATGCATATCGTTTGCCGTTCGTCTCATCCTCATAACGTTTGATGACAGACACGAACTCAGGATGATTCTTCAATTGCTTATAGAGGTGGGGGTGTTTCGACATATAGTCAATATGGATGGTCTGCACGGCATCAAACGGAAAGTCCTGCGGATCCATTTTACCAATTTCCTTCACAATCCCCATCCTGACATTGTCATCGCCCCACCATGTGAAATAGTGCAGCCGCGAGGTATAGTCTTTCATCTCCCCACCACGGTAGCGGATACTCTTCAGGTTGTTGCAATAGTCGGCGAAAGTCCGTTTGTCCTGCAGGTCACAGAGCGAGAGTGCCAGCACCGTCTCGACATAGGTAGTACAGTCCAGCTCACGCAGGTTGACAATCAGATGCTCCTTGTCGCCCAGTTCCAGGGTATGTCCCACGTAGGGCAGTCCCAAGAACTTCTTCCCGAAATACATCATACGGTTTTCCGTACCCCGGTTCGTCTTCGCCTCCTTCAGCAGTCTCACTACCAACACACTGTCTTCCTTAGTGTATTCACATTCGTAGTCAACACCGGATTCTGCCGTGTGCTCCGTCCGCGGTTGCGGAGTCTGAGCCCCACAGCCTATTGCCAACAGCCAGCTGCTGAATACCAACAACCAATTTCTCTTCATATCTTCCTATTTACTTCATCTGTCTGCAAAATTAATTATATTTTTTAAAAACTGGACCTTAGAGTTTCAAAATCTGCAAAAAGTGTTTCAAAATCTGCAAAATCTAATGAATTATATATTAAATACCTCATTTTTTAAAAAATTTTAATTATATTTGCACTCTGTGAATCCTAAAACTAAACCTAGGAACAGACACTGACAATATCTGAATATCTTATCTGGAAATATTAAGTTAAACAAATCAAATAATAAAAAGATTATGAAAAAAATGGCTAAGCAATTTTTTGCAGTTGTAGTGGCTTTAGCAGCCTTTACCGCTTGTTCAGATTCCAACTTTTCTGAAAATGGCCCTGTAGTCGAGCCCATTTCTGACGCTCGCATCATGAATTCAGCTGTGCTGACTAACGCCAATGGTCAGCAGATCTCCAGTGTGTCCGCAGACATGGGCACCTACTACCTGGACATCAAAACCGACGGTGTATGGTATATCGAGACCCCAGATAACATGGAGTTCACTCCCACTAAGATGACTGGCACCGGCAGTGCCCGTGTTCCAGTGCTTATTGGTAACAACTGGGCAGAGGCTCGTCAGCTTTCGTACAAGGTGAAGTTCATTGACGAAAACGGACAAATGCGTGCAGCTGGTGACGGTGGTCAGACAGTAAACCAAGAATCAAGTACCAACCTTGCCGGCTTTAAGGAAATCGTCAACTCAAACATCTTCGTCGGCTACGGCTACAACCCCACCAAGAGCAGCATCCCCGAGCTCTGCACCGGTATTGAGATTTTCAACATGGCAACGCTCAAGAGCAATGCAGATCTGGTTATCAACAGCCTTTCTCCGCAGGCAAAGGAGACCTACACCTATGCTCACAGCGAGTCTGCACTCGACAAAATTATCGGTGTCAGCGCCAGCCCTGGCGGTAACTTCGGTCCCGTAAAACTTGACTCACTGGGTGTAACCGTTGATGTGACCAGAACCGAGCACACTGGTTCTACTACCATTCAGAAGACCCTGAACCGTTCGGTTTATTCTCGCGAGTTGCTCTGGGCCAATGCAATGGTTGATGCCAACAAGAAGTTTGTCGACACCTACCTCAGCAATGGTTTCAAGTATTACAAGCAGCGCTTCATCGAGCAGCTCAATGCAGCTACCAAAGACGCCGACAAGAAGAAAGTAGCTGAAGAGTTCTTCAAGGTGGTAGGAACGCACTTCATTGAGAAGGCCATGTTAGGCTGCGAGTTCGCCTACCGCATGACGGTAGACTCTTCGAAGGTCAAGAAAGCCACCGAGGTGAAGGCCGCCCTCGACTTCAAGTGGCAACAGCAGGTGAAGGACACCACCGGACTTGACAGTGCCGCTATGGCGAAGGCTCAGGCACAGAATGCCAACCTGAAGAATTTTGTCTTCAAGGCAAATGTCCAGGTGACCGATTCAGAGCGCAAGGCTTCTGAGTCTACAAAGGCAAGCGTCAAGGCTCGCGGTGGTGACATTGAGCTTGTCAGCATCCTGAACACCGGCGGTTCACTGATTGCCGATGATTTTGCTAAGTGGCTGCTCGGCACCGCGCCCGAGAAGGCAACGATGGTAGGAATCCAGAACCAGCCTATCTACATGCTCTTCGATGACAGCGACACTGCTAATGAAAAAGAAAAAGCTGCCCACAACTGGCTCAAGACTTATATCGACAAGAACTACAAGATAGAGGAGAGCACCGTTGGGCAAATAAGCAGCCAGACTGTTAAAGACTAAATAGCGGTAACTTTGTTCACCCATTTTATGATAGCAAAATATTAATATATTAATTTATGAACAGGTACATATCTTATACGTTGTTGGTGTCTGCTGCCGTTTTAGCGGCAGCATGCTCCAACAGCGAGGATATGATAGGCAATGAACTGGCCGGCAACGAGAGCAGCAATACTCCTTTTTTCATTTTCGGAACCTCTGGGGGCACTGTCGTGAATACCGATGCCTCCTATGGCGAATACACTGCCTACATCAACGTGCCGGGCAAGTGGTCTGTCGCCACGACAAAGGGACTGGCATCTGTCTATCCGTCATCGGGCATTGGTCCTGCCAAGGCTATCGTCCAGGTGGGTGAGAACTGGGGATCGGTGCGTGAGAATGTGCTGACGCTTACTGCTCAGGAAACTGCGATGCGTGCCAACGGTGAAAGCCAGCAGAATTTGTCTATCGTACAGGCAAGCAGTCCTTCATTGGACTCCATCTCGACGGTATTCTCCTCCAACAAAGGTGCGGGCTATAGCTATATGCCCGGCGGTGAATATTGCGATGGAGCCATGATACAGCTGTTCAATCTGTACACACTCGCAAGCATGCAGAAAGCCAAAGGTGTCAGGCTGATTTCCGACGACATATTCCCGCAGACCACTCAGGAGGTAGTCACCGCCAACAGCGAGGAAGAAATCAAAAATGGTCTGATGGTCGGTGCCTCGATAGGCATAGACTTCTCGAAGGTGAAAAGCAAGGCTGGCAATGGTGGCAGTGGAAGTGGAAGCATCGGTGTCGATGTAGGAAAGAGCAGTGAGAGGAAGTCGAAAAACAAATACGCTCTCAAGCGTGTGAAGACGACCCAGTTCACCCGCGAGATTCACTACATGAACATCCTTGCCCTGATGGAGAATGCCACGCTGGAAGAGAAGCAGAAGCTGCTGTCGCCAGGTTTCCTCTCCGTTCAGGAGGCGTTTGCCAAGGAGATAGCCGCTGCGAAGGGTAACACCACCCGCCAGTATATCATCTGCGACAGGTTCCTGGGTGAGATTGGTCCGTGCTTCATCAGCAAGTCGGTCATGGGCTCCGTGCTCGACTATCAGATCAGTGTCGACAGCACATTGCTCCGCGACACACTGGGCATCAAGGTTGCACTCGAAGCGAAATTCCAGACTACGGTAAAGGCAAAGCAGGTTTCTGGCGGAGGCAACGTCGGTCTGGAAATAACCAAGGATCTTCAAGAACTGACGGAAAAGACAACAGCCACCGCCAAGGTGCGTGGCGGCGATGTGAGCATGGTAAGCATCCTGACCAACGGTGGTGCTATGGAGAACGGCGATGCTGCCATTTCTGCATGGCAGAACAGTTGCCGTCCTGCCTTGGCTGTCATGGTCGACATGACGCTGGTGCCCATCTATGCGCTCATCACAGACACCTATGCCCGAGAAGTCTTGACAAATTACTTTAATACAAAATTAGGATTGTAAAAACGCAATAATCAAAGTATATATGATGAACCGTTTATACTATTTCCTCCTTCTTGCCACCGTACTGGGAATGGCTTCTTGCAGCAGTGATGACTCGTCGGAAGACTCAAATCTCAAAGCTCTCCTTGGCGCATCCAACGCAAATGAGAAAAGTGGATATGTGTCCCGGCTGCTGGCTCCTCCAGGCTTTGAGCGTGGGGTGGGCTATTGCTATGCCACAGGGGCTGAATATTTAGAAGGAGTAACCTTCAATATCTTCAACCTCAACTATCTGGATTCCATCCAGTATGTCAAGGGGCTGAACCTCGTCAGCGATGATTACACTCCGTATACTGAGGAACAGGTTATCACCGGCGAGACGCGCAGCGCCGTGTCGAAGCAGTTGGCACTGTCGGCAAGTGTCGGTGCCAACTTCATCGTTGCCGACATCAAGGTGACGGGCAATTACAACAAGGGCAGTGTAGAGGAGAGCAAGTCAGTGTTTGCCATGAAGCGCACCAAGCGCGTGGCATACAGCCGTGACATCCAGTACAAGAATGTCATTATGTACTACAAAGCCACGGGTGACAGCATGGTATTCTCACCAGGCTTCTATGCCGACTGGAAACACCTGGAAGGCACCAACATCAATCAGGCAGACGTGAGCAACCAGGATGTGCTCAACTTCGTGAACAAATGGGGTCGCGGCTTCGTGGCACGCTCGTTCATGGGTGGCGTGCTGGAATACACACTGCAGATTGACAAGTCGGTGATCAACGAGAACCAAAGCCTTGAGATGGCAATCAACGCCAGCGTGGGAATCATCGTCGGTGCCGATGTCTCGGCAAGCACGAAGACTGAGCAATTCCAGAAGATTTCACGTGACCGCTACAGTATGGACATCCATGTGCGCGGCGGCAATGTGCAGGCAGTCACCGAGGTACTCTCGGGTGCCGCCACATCGCCACAGGGCATCAGGGAGTGGCTGGAGAGCGTCAACTTCCCCCCCACCCCTGACAGCGAACAACTGAAGAAATGTGCACTCACTGACGTGAAGATAGCCTCCATAGCCAACCTCTTCACAGGCAAGGTACAAGACCGAGTGAACTATATTTTACGTACTAACGCGCAATAGGCGAGAAAGAATGATTTAGTAATGAAGTACACCTTATTATATATAAGTATGGCATTGGGCATGATGACGATAGCATCATGCAGCAGTGACGACGACAGAGCTGTTGTTCCAGAAACACCTCAGACTGTCGATGGAGCGGTATCGTGGATAGCCAATGCTTTTACCCCCGAGGCTTTGAAGGAAGTGGAAGATGCCGTCAATGCCATCCGCGGTGCAGGCTACACCTACAGGGATAACGAGTCATACTGTGTCGGCACCGACATGGAGGTCTTCAACATGCGCACACTGCGTGACATGGAGAAGAAGTACAACACCTCCTATATCTCCGACGACTACATCCCTGTCACCGACCAGAAATTCTTCTACAGCAAGAGCACCAAAGACCTGAAGGATCAGTTGTCGCTCGACATCGGATTAGGCTTTTCCGCCGGTGTATTCTCTGTAGATGTGGAGGTGGGCTTCAACAAGAAGAGTTTCTCAACCCAGAGAAACTACTATTCCCTAAAGCGCATGAAGCAAAGTTACTTCTCGCGCGACCTCAACTACCTGACCCTGCGTGAACAGGCGACCAATGCCATTGCTGCCTCGCCGGCAGCCAACACCTATGCCAGCATGGATGCCGACTCCCTTGCCAAGGTGGCACCCGGCTTCGCTGAGGTTTATTCGCCTGGCTTTGCCCAAGTGATGCAGAAGTTCATCCGCAAGATTCACGGCACCCGCACGGGTTCCGAAGCCATCGGTATTTGCAGTGAGTTTATCGAAGAGGTAGGCTCAGGCTTCGTCACACGTTCCGTCTTAGGCTGTTCGCTCGACTACTACAACACCACCAGTATGGACTCTGTGTCCAATTCGCTCGACGTGAGGGTTGCTCTCGAGATGGCGGTTCAGATTAAGTTCATCACCATCAGCACCGCCATCAGTTCCGACTACAATGAAGCAGCCCAGAAGTGCAGCCGCAACTCTACGAGCCATATCACCGCCCGTGGTGGTAATGTGTCGCTCGTCACGGCGTTCACCACTGGTCAGCAGGCTACGTTAGACGAGGAGACACTGAGGGAGTGGCAGAAGTCTGTTACGCCTAAGGATGCTGCGCTCATCGACATCCGCTTAGTGCCCATCTACGAGGTCATCTACGATGCCAAGACACGCAATATTCTGAAGAGCTATATGGAGAAATCGTTAAGCAACTTCAACAACCAGTGAAAAGTAAAAATGATTTGCTGCTATAGCAATTACGATAACGACAGAAAATATGAATACAAACGAATATATCAGTCGAAGAGGAGGTTGCCAGAGGATGGCAGTAAAGGGACTGCTGTGCATGGCATTCCTAATGGCTCATGCGCTGGTCCTCACTTCCTGTAGCGATGACCTTAATGATGCAGACGTGACCAACTACGATCCGTTCATGAGAGGTTATTCCAATGAGCAGATCAAGTTGCAGCGATTAGGATATGCCTACAATGCCGCCGGCAACGTGATGGACGACGCCAGTTTCTCTGCCTCACCGATTGTCAACATGAACCGCATCTTGGAAGCAGAAAACAAGTATGGTCAGATCATCAGTGCCGAGCGCCGCCATTACACGTCGGTAGACATCTTCAGCGGCAATACCATCCAGGAGCTTGGACACTCAGAGACCAAGTACACCATTGATGACAGCGAGGCTATTGGCAGTGGTAAGTTTTACCGCAATAACTCGACGTTTTCAACCTCCACGTGGCACAGCAGCTACAAGGCGCACATGTTCGTCAAGCACATCATGGGCACGAAGACCATCGATGCGGGTCTGCTTCGCTGTCTGAACTTAGACGACCTGAATAATGCCAACAGCGTGCTTGAGGCAGATTTCCGCAAGGCTGTCGCCGACCTGGTCAGAAAGGGAAATGTCGACACGGCTGATGCCGTCACATTCTCCGAGAAGTATGGCACCCACCTTGTTGTGTCTTCGAATCTTGGCGGTATGATTGAGCTGCAGATGGAAATCAAGCGCGACTCCTGCGTCAGCAAGGAGTACACCACGACGACAGTCACCCAGCTGATACTGGGCAAGGAGGTGGTCAAGACCTCAGAGCCGATGTATCTCAAGCCCATTGCATCCAATACCGTTGTCGAGTATCAGGGCCAGGTCAATGTCAAGGGCGGTACGGTTGACGACATCGACAAAATGCACAAGACCTTCGACGAGAAGAAGGCAGCAGCTGTAAGAATCAGCGATGCCGACTATACCGGCTGGGCAGGGCGCATCAGCATGGAGCCCGAAACCTATAATGCCACCTTCGTCAGCGGCCGTTTCCTGCCGTTGTACGAACTGTTCGAGGATGCCACCACACGTACCGTCATGCGCGAAGTCTATAAGAAGTACATGAAGAAAGAGGCACCCACGCCTGAGGTGTATGAGCCAGCCTACGGTGTCATGCCCGTTCAGGGCAACTACGGTCCCGAGGTACGGGTAGCTTCAGCAGGAACTGACAAGGCTTGCATCATCTGCCAGGAGTATGTTCCCTCAATCCGTAGCGACAAGCCCTGTATTGTTGCCTATCCGCTCCTCAAGGGTGTGGACGGCAATGTGCGCCCGTTCCTTTTCTCTGGTCTGTTCATCGGTGACGAGAGCCATCGACCCGGCTACGTCACTTGGAAGGGCAGCGCATCGTTCTACGTTCCCTCCGACAGCATCTTCGAAAATAGCGACAACGCTGCTATCCATGATCTTTTCGACCACTCGACCCATTCGCTGAAGAATGTGTATTTCTACTGGAATGCCGTTCATCCGCAGCCCTGTCCCACGAAGAACGAAACACCTAAGGCATATACTACCTACATCTACACCGCACAACCGGCAGCACTTAACGAGTCGACTTCGTTTGCCAAGGTGGCGAGCACCTTCTGGTCGGTGCGTCCGGTCAAGTTAAAGCCCGACAATCTCGTGACATACTGGAATACTGACGAAAAGTTTACCCTATTTACTCAGCACAGATACAACACCGATAGCGGTGTGCTCTACAATAACGGCAAGTACAACTTCTGTCTCGTGGACGGCGGCGACAACATCAAGAGAGCTCCGGAATATACTGACGATAAAGATGCCAGCAAGCAGTGGATTGATGCCGTGAGCCGGTCGGTGAAGGCCATTGGTCTGAACGACTACCTGCCCGTAGTGTGGCAGTCGAAGAGCATCACACAGATGCTGGGTAACCGCATGAGCATTTTCTACGCCCCCTACTATGCGGACGGTCGCAACATGCTCGGGCTGGACTGGTCCAGAGGCTATTGGGTCATCGGGGATGCCGACCAGCAGACGATGGCTACCGTTCATACACAGGTCGACGGGCAGGGTATACCCATCATCACCAACGATGCGGGTCAGACACGCATCCTGCGGCTGAGCGGTTCAGGGACCGACCTCCTGCTTGAATATCCGGAGTATGTGAAGGCATTCAGCTATTCCGACCAGGCTTTCTTCAAGTTCTTCCCGATATATATTACTACTGACAAGTTTTGAGAGTGAGAATTATGAACAAGAACAATAATATAAGAAGACGGACAGGTGCAAAGACAGGTCTTTCAGTGAATGTCCTGCTTGCCGCACTCTTCATCCTTCAGTCCCCACTATTCACCTCCTGTACCCGTGAAGACGACATCGAGACAGTCATGGAGGAGTACGACCCTGAGAATGCCTATGGCACCTATGATGAGGCACACTGGCGGAGGGTTCATGCCGCACAGCGACAGGCATATATCGGTGATCTGTACCGCAGCTACGGAGTGGGCTATGGCTATAACGGTACCGGAAAGTACAGCAACTATGACGAGGTGCGTGACCGCATCATCGACCTGTCTGCCATACAGAAGTACGACGAGGCGCACGGCTCCACAACACTTGTCGATGACGTCTCTCCCTCGTCCTACCATCATGTGTACAGCGGCACCGACGCTATCACGATATGCGAGAAGCTCACGCGAAAGTCATCGGTAAAGGTTGACCTCCTGCTCTTCCAGTCAGAGGTGTCCACTACCTTCAACAAGACTGACATGGTGAGCAACGAGTTCGCCTTCTGCACCATCTACGACGGTCTGACCATGGCATCCCGCCACATGGAGCCTTACGACCTCTACCATATCGCCCATGAGCATCCTGAGGTACTTTCTCCCGGATTCATGCGCTACCAGAACCTGGCAGCAGAGGCTCTCAGAAATCACAACACCACCGAGGCGATGCGTATTATACAGAATATGTTCCAGACCTACGGCACCCATGTCATCTATCATGCCCAGTTAGGCGGCAAACTGAAGTTCTCCACCACGATGAACCGCCATGTGGTAGACTCGCGCAACACCGTTGACCAACAGGCGGGAGTCTCGTTCCTCTATGCCATAGGAACCAAGGACGGCACGGAGAAGCAAAAGTGGGTGGTAGACACGAAAGAAGACCGCGAGACCCACATCGAGGCTCTTGGCGGTAATAGTGCCCTCGCCCTGGAGCTGGCTGGTCAGCACGAAAGCAGCGACATGGCAAAGAAAAGTAAAGTAATAGATAAATGGTTCAAGTCGCTCAAGTTCGACCCATCATTGCCGAAAGACAGCAGTAATGTGGAACTCATCGAAATCAAGGTGGCTCCTGTTGCCGACCTGATTATCGATGAAAGCGTCGCTGCCCTCTACAATACATTGGTGGGCAAGCACGTTGCCTACGAGACCGCTGTCATGCCCCGTGTGCGCAACAAGGTATATGCCAAGATACCAACCTCTACACTCCAACTCGTCGACCGTTCTGTCACCAAGCAGGTCGTTGCCGACCGTGAGATCATCGGTGAGGTGCTCAACGAGACGGTCCACAATGTAGACTATACGGTGTTCTACCCCACTTTAGGTGGCAAGATGGCACGCGAGGGTCTTGGCCGCCGATGCAGCGACGACAGCCTGTTCACCATCACCTGGCAGTATATCGAGGGTAGGGAGAGCGAAGCCAAGGCATTCGTCACGCCGCTCGTAAAACTCAACTACGACGACAACATCTATTATAACAACGGTGTCATTGACATATCACCCGAAGACAGCGTCAAGAGCTACACTTCCGACATCAGCGTCAATACGGCGGCACTGTATATGTGGAACGACACCTGCATCACCAATGTGAAGATAGGTCCCTACTACCTGCATCAGGGCGTGATGGCAAACATCAGCGAGGATAAGTCGGCAATGAACACCATCCGCACCCTGCTCAAAGATGTCCCGGTGGGTTACATGGTGACCGACTCGGTGAAAGTCAGTGAAGTACTGAACTTTTTGTACAAGTCTGGAGAGGTGCTTGCACCAGACCAGATGAAAAAGAACGACGTAACCCCGTTCTTCAAAAACAAGCGCTTTATCATGCTTAGCAACAATGATAACCAGTATCGCATCTTCTGGCTCGACCCCAATATAAAGACCCATGTCACTCCGATGCCGCTGGACCTTATCGGTCAGGCATTGCTGATACGCAGGAAAGATTTTAAGCACATGTAGTTTAGAGTTCATAGTTTAGAGTTCATAGTTCATAGTTGAAGAAATGATGTACGATTATAGAAAACTGACAAGAAGAGAGGCAGGAATGACAATGAAGTGTGTGCTTTTAGCAGCATTTCTCATTTCTCAATTCTCTTTTCTCATTTGCCCCGCAGGAGCACAGGGCATGGTGACGGAGATAAAAGTCATTGCCCTTAATTATGAGGAAGAAATTGCCGACCAGCGAAATGGCTATAACGGTGCTGACAATACCGATCTGGACTTCCGTAAGGGCCGAGGAGGCGGCTATGTGTTTGCCCTTTCTAAGAACGCCCCCGACACGTCGAAATACATTACCGATGTCAAAGTAACTGCGGACAGGGGAGCATGGTATGGCCAGCCTTTCGAGGAAGGTGGCAAGAAATACACGCCAGCCGTCTTCTATCAGGAGACGAAAAAACACTATAAAGAGGATTATAAAGGCGGTCTTAACGGTCGCAACTATTGGTGCTATGGCGGGGCATACACAGAACAGCCCCATGTCTATGTCAGCCGTACCGGCCACCTGGATTTCGACAAGAAGGTGCTGCGCGAGGTGTACATCACCACCACCAAGCCTGAGAACCTGAAAGAAGACCAGACCTGGAGCGGTGGTCATGGCGGCGGCAAGCGCTATTTCGTCTTCCGCTGGCATACCCACAGCGAGAAGCAGTTCAGACCTATCATCGACGACAAGAATCCTGACGGCAACATTCAGGAACACATCCGTTATTGTGACATTGACCAGTGCGGGATAGAGAGGAAAGAGCCTCACCGTTTTCCCAAGCTTTATGACAAAGGTTCCGACACGTGGATGATCGTGCAGAAGACCGGCACGCAGAAAGACACGCTGGTAGCGAATTATCACTATAAGCAATGCTCGGATTGCAAACAGATCGTCTATGAGCCTCATAAATGGGCGACCTACACATCCGATTGGAAACAGCACAACAAACGCTGTCTGGTCTGCGACTATGTCATAGAGCAAAACCATGTGGACTTTGGCAAGCAGAAGCTTCCCATTGACGACTACTACCACATGATTTACTGCAAATGCGGATTCATCAAAAAGCTGCGTCATAACTACAGCGACGACCACACCACCAAGAAAGAAGACTGCGAACACTCCATCGTAGAATACACCTGCAAACAGTGCTTCCATCAGGCACTCTTCGAGATGGATGGTCTCGGCCATCTATACGACGAATATGGCATGTGTACCCGCAAAGGATGTCTCCATCCCTACGAGATGCCCGGTACAGAGCGGACAGCCGACGGCAAGGACAGCATCTTTGTGGTCAAGAACTTCGGTCATCTCTACTGGATATCCGACTATGTGAACAACCGCCGCTCCAAGACCAACGTCCGTCTTGACAACGACCTCATTGCCGACAGCATCATAGCACGTGCGTGGCGACCCATTGGGGCTACTGACAGTGCGGCATATCGGGGCACCTTCGACGGCGGCGGTCACGTCATCACCATGCTCCAGACGGAAGCACCCGTTGCCGGCACGGGCTATCGCGGACTCTTCGGTGCCATCGGCAAGCAGGGCACCGTGAAGAACGTGATCCTCGCCGCCTGCAACATACGAGGATGGGACCACATCGGTGGTGTGGCGGGTGTCAACGAAGGCACCATTGACAAGTGCCGTGTGGCATTCTCTATCTTGAGCACCATCGGCACCGGCAAGAACCTCGGTGGCATCTGCGGACTGAACAAGGGCACCATTTCCAACTGCATCACGGATAAAGATGTATGGGTAGGCGGCGTGCGCGACTATGCCGGCGGCATCTGTGGCACCAATGCGGGCGGCACCCTTTCCAATAATCAGTTTGAAGCCATCTGCGGCAGCGGATCCGACTCCCAACTGCAGGAGTTTGCTGCGCAGCAGTAGAGAAGAAATGAGTAAAAGATATTAAAAACCGAAATATAAAATTAGAAAGAGATATGGGCAGGAAGTTTTATTACCTCGTTACCTTTTTACTGTTTTACCTATTCCACCTTTCCTCCGTCCGTGCAGCCGATGCGCTGTTCCCCTATGATGGAGGCAAGACTAAAGACGGCATCACCGTCAGGAAAGTGCAATGGGATGGTTTCACGAAATTGAAGGGCAAGAACACCTTACAGGTTAAAAAGAACTACAGAGATCCGATGATCAGCTTCAATGTCAACGTGCCTCAGGGTAAAGTGGCTGAGCTCAGATACTTCGTGCTCATGAAACTGGTTCCCAAAACAACGGGTGGAGTCATCGAGGGTCAGACTAACATTGACTTTTCCGTGAAGGTTGATCAACAAATAAAGATCACGCATCACGATAATAACTATATTTATCAAACAACAGATGTTGTTACGATCCCCAGCGGCACCCACCAGATCACCATCGGAGCTGTTTTCAACCGAAATGGCTACAATACGGTAGGTAGTATCGACAGCCTGTCCATTCACATCCACGACTTCAGCGACGTGAAAGTGTCTCGTGAGCCGCTCTGCGATGAAGATGGTTCCAGCTATGCCAAATGCACGTTCTGCGGCAAGGATACCACTTTCACGATTAAGTCTCAAGGCGGTCAACACGACCTGAAGATAGAAAACAGGCAGAAGTACAGTTGCATGAGCATGGGCGACACGGTGAAGGCGTGCCAGCGCTGCCCCTACATGGTCATCTCCACCGGCAATGATATACCTTCGGAGCACAAATTCAAGGATGGCACGTGTACGGTGTGCGGTCTGAAAATGCCTCAAAGCATTGACGACGGTAAGGTTTACGTCATCAACAATGCCAGTGAGATGCGTGTGCTGTCCGAGCTGGTGTCGAATGGCAGTATCCCCGGGAACATCGGTGTCGACATCAGGAACGACCTGATGTTCAACAAGGATATTCCCATGCTACCTTTAGGCACCTCCGACCATCCCTTCCAGGGTGTGCTCAACGGCAATGGACACCGCATAAGCGGTATTATCGCCAACTATCAGGGTACCGACTGCCTGGGCTTCGTGGGTGTCGCCAAGGGCACGCTCCTGTCGCATGCGGTCATTGCCAACCTCATCTTCGATAGCAAAAACAGCCTGAGGGGTATGGCATGTGTTGGCGGCATCGCGGGGCAGGCGACGGAGTGCGACATCATCAACTGCGCCTCGTTCGGCTCACTCGAGGGTTCCAACAATGTCGGTGGCATCGTAGGATATGCCGGTCCCTATGTGAGCATCATCAACTGTGCGTCAGTAACCACTATCCGCACTCGCGGCATGTGGAACACCATGGCTTGCGGCATACCCGGCGGCCACATCCTGAACAGCTATGGAGCCTCCTCCAACAGCCGGGTGGGCATCATCGACCTGCTGCCCACCACCACGTTGCGCCATTGCTTCTCCAATGTGGGAACTGACGAAGGACTGGCATCGATCAGCACGAGTGAACTGTCTACATACGGTATGGTGCAGGCGCTCAATGAGGAGAGCGACCCTGAAAAGCCTGTCTTCCGGATGTCTGATACCGACCACTATCCTGTTCCTATCCCCAACAGTACTATTCAAGCCAAGAGCAACCGTGCCATCGCCACGGATCACAGTGCCTTCGCCCGCCGTGCAGCTGCCGCAGCCCAGAGTGACGAAGAACCTCCCTCTGACCCGGGCAAGAAAGAGGTAACCATATTGACCGGCTATGTGAACGAGAACACGCCCTCCAAGTATCACCGCACCATTCAGGAAGTCATACGTGAAGACTCTATAGAGTATCCCGACTACGACCGCACCTATATTCTCTCGTTCATAGCTCCTGAGGGCTCTCCGATGTACGAGAAGATCAACGAAGGTACTCTCCAGTATTTCGAGTCGTATATCAATAAGTCGGATTCATCCTATCTCATATCAAGAGAATACGAGATTATCGAATCCGACAAGGTCAAGGCGGCAAAAGAACTGGTCAACTATTTTGCCGACGGCAATGAGCGAATAGACGAATACACCATAGACGGCGACATTCGCAAGCTGACCGCACGTGTCATTTTCGAGAACGAGTACAACATTATCTATCAGCAGATGGTTGACGGTATTCTGAAGACATCTTGGAACATTGAGACAGAGTATGATGACGAGGGTAATGCCACGTCTACCAGCGGATATTCAAACAACTATGATACAGGCGAGAAACTGTTGGAGTACAAGGCATCCTATACCGGCAATGGCAACGATTCAGACAGCGAGGACATTCAGGAATCTTTCTCAGAGTCTGTGAACAACACGACCAAGGACATTCATGCTGTCTTCACCTATACAAACGCTACTGGCAAGATCATCTCACGTGACCACTATATCATCGACCCCACCAACGAATATCTTTTGGAAACCTACTCGGAGGAGACGATTGACGGTGAGTTGGTAAAGACCAATGGCATATACTTCATTACCGATCAAAACGGTTATCCTGAACAGGCTGTGGTCTATGGTCCTGCTGCCGGCAGCCAGCCGGGAGGTGAGATGGAGCCACATCTTTTCTATAACTTCTATGGCGAATGGGAGCATCAAACATTCCCAACGTCTATCAAGGTACCCACGATCCAGACACCGTCCATGCAGAAACGGATGGATCCCAATGTCTACGACATGCAGGGCCGCATGGTTCGCAGGGTGACGGATACCGCCGACCCGTTCAATGGTCTTCCACGCGGAATTTACATCTATCAAGGCAATAAGTACCTGAAAAGGAATTGAGAATTCGTATATAGAAACCGTAAATATAAATAGGATGATAACCAGAATATTCATTGCACTGATGCTGCTTGTCAGCATCAGTGCTTCTGCACAAAACAGAGTAGATGAGCCGGAATACCTGATAAGTGTCAGCGATTCGGTCAAGAACGGAAAAATCACTCCGAACACAACGGCATCCCAAGCCAACCAATGGGTATCCGTGACATGCGAACCAAATAAGGGCTACGGTCTGTCAATGGCAGGGCTCTACTATGCCAAAAAGAACCCCGATGGCAGCTATTCGGCATACCAAAAGACTGAAAACACCAGTAGCTTCGAGGAAGACCGTGCCAACACCCAGTCATTCCGATTCAAGATGCCTGCTGCCGACGTGAGGCTGTATGTCTCTTACGTCCCCGTGCTCAAGCTGGTTATCCATCAGAACCCCACCGGCAGGAAAATTCTCGACACCACCACCACCCCACCTAAGTATAAGACCGGTGGTTCGCTGGTGCCGCTTTATGGGTACAAGGGAGGTCCCTCCGACTCGGTGCTATACAATGTCGCTGGTCATCAGCTCATACTGAAAATCGAGCCCGACACGATCAATGGTGACAAGTACGAACTGGCGAGATTAGACATCAAGAATGTAGACAAGAGGTTCTATACACGTACTGACACAACCATTACCATCACCATGCCCAACGACTTGCCCATCAACGATCCATACATTCATGTGACCCCCTACTTCGGCAAGGAGAAATATAAAGTAAAAATCGAAGGAAACCCCAATATCGTCAAGTGCAGTCTAAGCACCAGCGCCCCCAAGGCAAACGAAGAGGTGACGGTCACCCTATTGTCCAAAGCGGGCTATATCCCTGCCGGCTTCAGTGTAAAGGGCTGCAGCGGAACATGGTGGCGTGTGGGCAAGCCCGAGCAGCAGGAAGACGGCGGATGGAAGGTGGTCTACCGCTTCAAGGTAGGCTACAATGATGACATCACCGTCCACTATGAGAATCAGGAAGTCTGTACTATCAAGGTCAATGACACGCAGAAGACCGGACGTGTCGAGGCAATCATTCCTGAAATGATACCCGACTTCCCCAACGTGGCACTGAAGAACCAGCAGGTGCCTGTCTTGCTGAAGATGCCGAAAGGATTCAGTGCCACCTATACCACTCAGGGCAGTAAGCAGACCCCGGTGGTCTACCGTAATGCCCTGGAGAACAGTTTCGCTGAAAAGGGCATGAACTACTGGAAGGAATCCAGCGACTATGCCACCACGGGTTGCCTTCACATGACGACAGACAGCGACACCGACGGCAACTACTACTGGCGCACCAGCGTCAAGAACAGCATGTCGCAGGAAGTGGATATCTCCGGCATCAACTTCCCTGACCATGCTAAACCCGAGGTTAACGGAGTGAAAATGCTCAGCATTGCTGCCCTTGCCTCCATCAATCCGCGCTATGGCAGCGTGGTAAAGGCAAGCATCGAGAGTGTGACAGACGGTTTCGCATCCATCTGGGATTTTGCCGACCTGGAGAAGAAGGAAGACGGTTGGCAAACCGTGTTCAAGACAGGCTTGGTCGATACCAAGACCAGCAAGATGCGCTTCATCGTCTCTGGCGCGAGCGACGACCCCACAAAGAAGAAAAGCTACGACGGTCCTGAATTCAGCAATCTCTGCCTCCTGCTGCCTGTAGCGGGCAGGACAACCATCGAGAATGAAGACGTACTTATCATTACTACAGATAGTGGAGATGGCAATAAAGACGTGACCATCAACTTAAATGTGGACGGCTCGCAGGACATGGCGACTGCCAACCAGAAAGAGCATGCCAAGGTGACCATCCGCAATGACAACACCAAGAAAGAGGGAGAGTCGGTCAAGATCATGAAGGATGACCTCATCTACATCAAGGGAACCTACGATGAGGGATATGCCATCTATAATATGATTGATGCGAAGAATGCAGCCATGCAACCCGACAGCGTCAATGTCAAAGACCGTGCAGTCTACTATCACTATTTCGTCAGAGAAGGAGACGGGGACATCACCTTCACTCCAGAGGTAGACCAGCGGAAAATCAAGATCAACAACCAGTACGGAGGTCGCATCGAGGTCGATGCAGAGAAACCGGCTGCAGGTCAGAAGGTGGTTGTCACGGTCAAGCCCAATGCGGGCTGCACGCTGAAGCAAATCAGGACGATACCTGCCGGTGCGGTGACGTTTGCCGAAGACAAGGTGGATGCCACAACACGTGGCGGCACCTATAGCTTCACGATGCCCACGTCCTACGTCACTCTGATTCCAGAGTATATCGTCCCCATCACCTCTGCTAACCAGATAGACAGCATCTCCCGCAATTTTGGTGAGTTCCAGCTGGCTGCCGACCTTGACTTGGGCAACGGATGGGATAAAGATGGTGATATTCCACATGAAATTGATATCTACGGCGAGTTCGACGGTAAGGGTCACCAAATCACCTATGCTGGCACTACCTGCCTCTTCAATCAAGTGACGCGCCAAGGCGCTGTTCGTCACCTACGTGTTAAGGGCAACGTATCAACCTCCAGCAATGTCATAGGTGGAATAACCGCGCTCAATAGCGGCATCATTGAGGACTGTGAGGTGACAGGATCTTTCAGAAACACACGAACAGGGGGCACTACCGGCGGTATTGCCGGCAACAACAGGTCAGACATGGGTGGGGGCATCATCGCTTTCTGCCATGTGGCTTGCGATGCTCTTGAAGCCCAACCCGCCTACGGCATCGCCTATCAGCAGAAGGGCGCTACCATCCGGGGCAACGTCTTCACCGGAAGCTTTTCCGGTGACGGTGATGCATATATGATTAGCAACGACATGGGCGGCAGTACCATTGAGTATAATTACTGTCTGGTCAACAGCGGCAACGCCAAGGCAATACTGGGTCCTGGCGTGACGGCTGCTCAGCCTGAGCAACTCGTCAAGCTCGCCAACGAGCTGTCGGCATATCCCGTCTTTGCCGCCAGCATCAAGGGGCGGTACGACGGTGGCTATGCCATCAGTGTCGCCACCACCAACACGGTACGTCTGGTCAACCTGTCGGCAGCCAAAGCGGTAGCAGGAACGGTCGTCACCTCTACTGTCAGTGTCAGCGGCAACAACCATCTTGCCAGTGTCACCGTCTCTGCCGCCGACGGCAGCAATGTCCAGAGCTGCACCTTCACAGACAATACCGACAATACCTATACCTTCTCCTTCGTCATGCCGGCTTATGATGTGCGCATATCGTTCGCTACCGCAACGGGTCGCTTCATCTACACGGTCAAGCAGTTCGCCGCCATCGACGATGTACAGGGTACGTACTACCTGAGCCGCGACCTCGATCTGTACAACTGGGAAAGGAAGATCACCCTGAATGGTCATTTCGACGGGCGCGGCCATACCATCCGCTACCACGGCGAGGGCAACTGCATGGGTCTGTTCAAGAAGATCAGGAGAGGCTCCTTGCTCGAAGGACTACGCGTGGTCGGCTTCGTTGAGACGACAGAAGACTGTGGCGGTATCGTCTACGAGCATCAGGGCACCATGCGCGACTGCCACTTCACCGGCAGCATCAAGAAACTCACGGCGAGTCCGACCACCCAAGTGAAGGACCACATTGCAGCCCTTGCCTGCCTGACCAAGAAAGGTGCGAGCATCGAATACTGCTCTGCCACGGGCAAACTGGCATGTGCCGGCAGCCAGCAAGAAATCGACAGCAAGCCACTATGCAGTATACAACAGGAGGAGAGCAAGGTCACAAACAGCTATTGGGTAAGAGCCACCGACAATGCCCAGTCAGCCGCCATGAGGAGTCTTAGCGATGCCATACGCAAGGCATACCCGGTCTATTCAACGGGTATCCTCGACAGGATCACCCCCCGCGTCATTGTGGGTCGCGATACCATACGCGTGGAAAACGGCAAGACGCTCGATAAGCTGACCCTTGTCGAAGGCGAACCCTTCAGCTGCACCGGCGACATCCGAGTCCATCAGGTGATCTATCAGCGCAAGGCCGCTTCGGACCGTCTGGAGCCGTGGGTACTCCCCTTCATCTTCGACCGCATCGCCGGTAGTGGCACGTTCGAATATCATCAAATGAAATACGATGAGAACAGGAAACCGAAGGTTCTGTCAGCCCAGACTACGACGCTCAGCCGCAGCGGCACTTCCCTCTATCATCCTGCCAACCAGCCGTGGTTGGTGAAGTGTGATGCCGGCGAATATGTGTTGAGCTGCAACAGGGAGACCATCACCATCAGAGCCACAGACAACAATCGCATCATGCACTATGGGTCGGCATTAGACAGAGGCTCCGTCTATGTCACTTATGACAGCATACCTGCCACGGTAAGCAAGTCCGATGTCCTGTATGTATGGGACGGTAACAAGGGCGACTTCTCCCTCTGCGGGGAAGAAGACACTCCTGCCGATATACAGCCGTACTGGTTCTATGCGCAATACTACAATCAGACCTATAAGGAGTTTGTGACCTACGGACAGACCAGCTGGTCAAAGACAGCCAACAGCAAGCGTGCTGCCGCACCCCGGCGTGCCGCCTCGGTTGTTGCCGACGGCTGGCAGCCCATCTTCCTCGACCCGCGCCAGCCACAGAGCGTCACGGCGCGTATGCTCGACTATTACGAGGTCGCCTATCTGACAGACATGCGCACCGACGCGATTGACACGAATGGCGACAAGCCCGTATCAGTGGTGTCGCTCGTCTATCAGAAGGTGGACGACCGCATGGAGCTGCCGGCTGCCATTCCCCTGTTGGTGCGTGCCAAACGCTCTGATGCCCAGCCGCTGACTGATGCGGAGACAGGAGCTGAGATCGATGCACTCATGACGCTCTCCGTCATCACCGACGAAGATGACATTAACGAGGAATTGTCTGAGGAAGAGCTCGACTTCGACATGCCGCACTACTGGTGCAACTCCTTCGGCAAGCGCCTCGATGTATGGCCGCTGCCCTCGCCGGAGCAGTATGCCGACATAGCAGACACCGGCTGTATGCTGTTTGAGGACAGTAACTACGACCAGTCGTTCCTCTATACCAAAAGCACCGACACCCGCACCACGGTCCCCATGAGCTATTGCATCACAGTGATCGACTCCGACACGTATGAGCTCTTGTCGCTGTTAGACGACAGGGTGACGGTAGAGTTTATCGGGTTGGAAGAGGAGGCGACAGGCATCAGCAGCCTCACCGCCGAGCCCGCCGGAAAGAGCGATGCCGACAGTCCCGCCTACAATCTCAACGGACAGCGTGTCAATGCGTCATATAAGGGAATCATTCTGAAGAACGGACGAAAATACATAAAACGATGAAAAAGATATTATTTGCTTTGACGCTGCTACTCAGCCTTGGCAGCACGTTATGGATTGAGCAAGCGACAGCTAAAACCGTCTCTGTTACCATCCGTAATAGCAGTGACTGGAATACATTCCGCGAGGAAGTGAAAAAGGCAAAGGGGCAGTATTGGGTGGACGCTACCCTTGAAGCCGACATCTCCACCGTCTATGGTATAGGATTAACCTCAGACACTCCCTATCGTGGTACTTTCAACGGTAATGGTCACACGCTGAATGTTGACATTAAATATGGTAATAATCCTTGTGCACTTTTCTGCAATGTAGGTGACGTGACCATTAGGGATTTGCACCTGACAGGTAAAATCAGTGGCGGCAAACACTCTGGAGGATTGATTGGCTGTGCTACTGGAGGGACCCCCACCATCACTATTGACCGTGTGTGGGTATCGACAGAAGTAACCTCGTCAAGTACCCATGCCGGCGGCATCATCGGTCATTCAAATACTGCAAATGTGTATATGTACGACTGCCTCTTTGACGGCAAGGTTGCCACAAATAATGCGAGTAATTCTTTTGCAGGTGAGATTATCGGCTGGTGTGACGGCGGCAGATGGACCTTAGATCGTGTCTATGACAACGGCTCTCCAGTAGCCCATTGGATGTTTTACTGCATAGATCATAATGCCAATACAGGAGATTGGTCGTCTTGGGGTTCCAATGGTAGCAGCTACACCATTAGCCGTCACGGCTGGGATAATGTGGATCAATACAATAAGTCCGGCCAGAACGAAGTTGTCAATCTGATGAACGGCAGGGAACCCGGTACATGGCATCTTGTCAATGGCAAGGCAGTACCCGTCATGGATACTGTGGATGATGGTAGTTGGAAAGTAATTACTGAGGGGAGCAATAGTGGCTATAGATTCATGTCTGGACACTATTATATCCCAAAGAACCTTACTTTTTCAAACAGCAATACCGGTCGTGACGGTATCTCTATAGCCCCGGGTTCTTCTGTGCATTTCTATATCCCCAAGGGTGTCACGCTCACTGCCCGAGGTGGTAATGCTTCTGGAAGAACCGGTGCCGGTGCCGGCATCTATCTTCCCCAAAGCAGTTCACTCGTCTTGGAGGGCGGGGGCACGGTGAATGCCACTGGTGGCAACGCAGCCAATGGCAGCAATGGCGAAAAAGGAAGTAATGCAACTGGCGAATACGATAAATGGTCATCTGTAGGCTCGGGTGGTAAAGGTGGCGATGGTGGCGGTGGTGCCGGTGCAGGCATCGGCACCCGAGGCGGTTTCGGCGGTGCCGGCGGTTCCGGCGGTTCTGGCGGTAGGTATTCAGATTGGGAGAGGCATTCTGGAGATAATGGTTCTTCAGGTTCTACTGGTTCTAAAGCTGATGAGATGGGTTCTCTCTATGTGGATAACAACACTATTTTGAATGCCACGGGAGGCGCACAAGGCTCATACGGCGGTAGTGGCGGACCTCGCAGTCGTGGCCGTATAGATGATGAGGGTAAAAACCATAGCTTATCCGGCGGCGGCGGCGGTGGCGGCGGCGGTTTCGGCGGAAGAGCCAGCAACATTGGCACCGGTGGTCCTGGTGGCGGCGGTGGCGGCGGCGGTGCTGGCGGTGCGCGGGATTACAAATATTCTGGATACTATGATGTAACAGCCTATGGCGGTCATGGCGGAAAAAATGCTGATGGCACTTCTGCTGCCACAGGTGCAGAAAGTCTGACATCTCGTATAGAAATGGAGAATGGCCATGTGGATTCCAATAGTAGTTGGGGCGTTAACGATGCAAATAAACCAAGTGGAAATATTACTTTTGGTTCTGGCGGCTCGAGCGGTGCTACTGGTCAAGAAAGTCGGCCCTGCAACTATAACGCTCATGAATACCGCCTGCATTTTAAAGTAATAGGCGCGGACAGTAAGACTGCTACAATAACCTACAAGTCTAATAGTTCGGGTAATGTCAATGTCACTATCCCTGCACCATACGCATTGGGACTGACACAGACAGATAAATATGTGTCCGCATGGTACCGCAACAGCAACGTTAGTGGCAGTCAGATCAAGATATTTGATGCGGTAAACATACACACAAACGACAATTATATCTATGGCGTTTGGAAGCCCTATAAGGACATCTTCCCTGAAGGCTATGGCACCAAGAGCAGCCCCTTCATCATCAAAGAGGGACTGCTGTTAGAACTTGCCGACTATGTGAACAGTGGTGCCAACACGCGGAATGTCTATTTCAAGCAGAGTGGCGACATCCGGGTTTCTGACGTGCTGAACAAGAACAATCGGGGCAGCAACTGGGTGCCCATCGGCAACAGCCTGTTCCACGTCTTCGAGGGCGACTATGATGGCGGCGGATTCCTTATCCGTGATGTCGCGATCAATATTGCCTTTGTCAACGACGTCAACCCCTTGGGTATCTTCGGAAGGGTGACGGGCTCTATCCACAATTTGGGCGTGGAGAACTCATATATCTCTCTCAGTAATAACGATGCCCGCTGCGGTACCATTGCCGGCATGCTGTTGGACAACCGTGATGGGTTAGCGGGAAAAATAACCAACTGCTATGTTGCCAAGAGTCGCGTGTCTGCCGACTATGGAGGCGCTTTCGTCGGCGAGATGGAGGCAAATACCAGCATCAGCTATTGTCATGAGTTTGATAATAGAATCAGTGGCGGTCATGCCGCAAGTTTCTCCAGCATCATTAACAGTAATGCCAGGGTTGACAAGTGTTTCACAGGTGGCACATCCTTTTCAGCAGATGGCTACAATAAAGCGACTAACAGCAGCACCCGCGTCTCTTCAACCCAAATGGCAAGCGGTGAGATAACCTGGCTGCTGAACGACAAGTCGACACACGGCGTGACCTGGTACCAGGACGTGGACAGACAGGGGTACCGCGATGACTACCCCGTGCTCGACAACACCAGCAGTGCTGTCTATTTCTACGACAACAAATACTCCAACAATGCGTTAGGTCCGCTCACCAAACTCTCTGGAAAGGGAACACGCGAAGAGCCCTTCCTCATCACGGGCAAGGCGGATTTAGAGTTAGTGGCATCGTTTTGTAATGGTGGTCTGAGAAGCAATGGCATCTACTTCCTCCAGACAGCAGATATCGACCTGAACGGCGCTAATTGGAAACCTGTTGGCAGTCGTAACAGCAATGCTTTCGAAGGTCACTACGACGGTGGCGGTCATACCATCCGCAATGGTAAAATAGAAGAAAAAGCTCCTGATTTAGCTGGTATCTTTGGTGTCGTCAAAGGTACAGTGACTCATCTCTGCGTAGAGAAGACAACCGTCACCAGTGTGCAAAATGGCGATGATCACGCTCGGGCGGGAGGTATCGCCGCACGTATCAATGGAAATGGAGAAATCTCCCACTGTTTTGTCAAGGAATGCACGATCGCCTGCAATGGTATCGGCGTTGCGGGAGGTATTGTTTCAGATGTATTCGATCAGGGCACCATCAGAAACAGTCTGGTAGTAAATAGTAAAATCACCGGTTCCAGAACCGGATCCATCTGTAGTGACATGCACGGCAGCATCATACGATGCTTCACGGACGGAGATGTGCTGATCAGTTCAGCCTCCCGTGGTTCTTCGGACGAAAAGTCTTTGCCCGCCTTGGGCGAGGCAACGCTCCAGAGCGGTCAGATATGCTTCGAGCTGAACGGCGGCGGTGACAACCCCGACCCCATCTGGTTCCAGAACATCGACCAGGCAAGCGACCGCGACAAGACACCGGTACTGTTGAGCAGCCATGCCATGGTGTTCAACAAAGGCGGCAAGTACACCAACGACGGTCAAGACCTCAGTAAGTTAGGCAGGGGCACCCAAGAGGATCCTTACAAGATAGCCACCCCTGCCGACTTCAAGGCACTCATGTATGGCATCGCCCAGATGAAGCGCAGCAACTTCTATGTGCTGCAGACTGCCGACATCGACCTGCGCGACTCAACAATTGCGCCCCTCGGTACCACTACCGCAGGCTTTGAGGGCCACTATGACGGCGGCGGTCATGTCATCAGGAACGTGAAGATGTACCACTACGAGGGCGAATCCTTGGGTCTGTTCAACAACATTCTCGGCAAGGTGGAGCGTCTCGGCATCGAGAACAGCACCTTCCAGGCAGTAGGCACCATCAACCGTGTGGGAGCCTTTGCCGGACGCATGAGCGGCAGCGCCCAGCTGCGCAACTGCTATGTGAAGAACAGCACGATAGACTTCAACAACAGAGCGGGTGTCGTGGTAGGTGCCTTAGCGGGCGAGCAGACTGGCAAGTCACGCATCGAGAGCTGCTACGGATACAAGAACACCGTGAAAGGTCAGGAAGACGGACTGAAGCACTATGGCTATATCGTGGGCTATATTGACAGCGATGCCAAGGACAGCCTCGTCTTCACCGACGGTCCCTCGCTGTGCGCCGACAAACAGAGCGGTCTTATGAACATCGTACGCTCTGACACGGGTATCCCCGACAACACCTTCAACTCGGGTGAACTGTGCTGGGTGCTCGCCGGTGAGAAGGATGCCAGCGATATCTGGCGGCAGACCATCCGCACCGACAACTCGCCCGTGCTCTATAAGCAGCCGGACAAGCAGACAAGCAACTCCCTGCCGGTGTATGCACACACCACCGCCATCAAGCAGACGCTCTACTCCAACTTAACCGATGAGCCCGCCACCGTGGCGGTGACGCTCGATCCTAACCGGGACCAGGAGGCTGCCAACACCCTGCGGGTGCTGAAGGCGGACGACAGATTCTATGTGCCTGCGCTGAAGCTCGACGCTCACATCCCCAATCTCCAAAATGTAGAGCTGGTGGGCTGGAACACCCAGGCAGACTACAAGGGAACCTTCTACGCCCGCGACAAGGAGATAGTGCCCAGCGAGAACATGACACTCTATGCCGTCTGGAACCTGAAGATTCCAGCCGAGACGATGGACGAAAGCACGGTGAGAGTGGAGAAGCTCACCAAGGACAACACCCCCATCAAGATTTTCGACAACGGAGGCTCCATTGGCGACTATGGCCATGGCTACGACGGGAAACTGACGCTAAAGGCTCCCGAAGACTATGTAATATGCCTCTTAGGAACTGTCACCACCGAAGCCCCGGACCAGGACGACAAGCCTCGCGATTATCTGATTGTGACGGACGGCGATGCGACAAGTGAGAACAGGCTGACCAATGAGCATGCCAAGAACACTGACACAAAGAAAGGCATCTATTGCAGCAGCACCGACGGTGCCACAGAGGACATCGGCGTGCTCCTCGGTACGCAGGAGGAGATGACCCTTCAATTTATCACAGATAACCAGAACAGTTTCAAGGGACTGGACCTTACGGCAAAATTACAGCCGAAGAATCTGCAGAAGCTGGGTAAAGGCACGAAGGAAGAACCATTCCGTGTGCAGCGTGTGACAGACCTGTATGCCGTTGACGACTATATCCGTGAGACCGGTAACAGTAATATCTATATCCTGCAGACGGACACCATTGACGTCGGGAATGAGAACTTTACTCCCCTGGCTTCGAGCGTGGAGAGTTTTGAAGGTCACTACGACGGTGGCGGCTATGTCATCAAGAACATGAAGGTGACTGACAACAACGGTGCTGCCGTAGGACTCTTCCGCAACGTCAGCGGCACCGTGGAGCGGCTCGGCATCGTGAACAGCACCGTCAAGGGCAATACCGCCGGTGCGAGTGTGGGTACCATTGCCGGACGACTGAGCAAGGGCGGACAGGTGCGCTACTGCTATGCCACAGCCAACAGCATCACTGCCGGCACCGGTGGTTTGGCGGGAGCCTTGGTGGGTGAGCTTGCCGATACGTCATGCGTCGAGTCGAGCTATGCCTACAGCAACGAGGTGAACGGTGCTCAGCACGGTGCGGTGGCAGGTCGCAGCAGCGACTCTGCCAAGCAGAACCTTGTCTTCTACGACCAGCCCAATACGGAGTCTTCGTTCCGCAGCGGCGAGATATGCTATCAGCTGAATGGCTCCAAGAGCGACAACACCGTATGGCGGCAGACCATCGGGACGGACGACCTACCGGTGCTCGACAGCAGTCACGGTGTGGTGTACTATCACCGCGTCGTGAACAACAAATCATCGCAGATGGTGTACTCCAATACCAAGGAGTTGACCGGGACGGTCAACATTACGCTTCACCAGAACGACGGCACGGGCAAGAAGCATACCTTCTTTGCCTACCGCCAGCAATCTGAGGCAGAGAGCGACCGTACGTTCAATCTGGAGTTTGCCAACTTCACTTACGAGGGCAGTTCTGAAGATCTCGAAGGCAGCCAACCGGTCATCTGGACGGAGAAAGCCGACGGCGAGGGAACCAGATATAGCCGTCATGATATGGTCAAACCCGACAAGGACATCGAACTGTATGCTCAATGGGGTAAGGAAATCTACACCAAGGAAGATTTATTAAGCATTCATTATAAAAAGGGTTACTTCTATCTGATGCAGGACCTCGATCTCGGTAACTGGGATAAAAAGCTCACCCTCCTCGGTAAATTTGACGGTGGCGGGCATACTATCATATACAAAGGTACCAACAACTGTATAGGTCTCTTTTATATTGCCACATATGACAGTTATATAAAGCATCTGCGGGTTGAAGCAGAAATAGAAACAAATTATGATATCGGAGGTATCGCCTGTCAAAACAATGGCACCATCAGTGACTGTCACTTCCGTGGAAACATCACAATTGTCAAACCTATGCAGAAGAACCAGATTGCTCCCATAAGTTTATATGGGAAAATGGGCAGCAAAGTTGACCATTGCTCTGTTTATGGTACGTTCCACTTTAAGATGAGATCCAATTACTCCAAGTATCCTTTCAGCGGCGGTTCAGGGACTATTGACCATTGCACCGATGTTGACCCCACCGGCCCGAGTAATCCTGCCCATACAGTAGATGCCCTGAATGCGCAGGCAGAGTATCCCGTCTATGCCAAGGGTATCCTCGATGCAACGAGGCCGTCCCTCAAATTGGGTGATGAAGTCATTGACGCTTCCGACAAGCATCTCGAGTCGCTGACCATCAAAGACGGTCAACGCTTCCAGTGCCCGTTGGAGGTGAAGGTAGACAATATTACCTACATACGGCGCGGCACTAAAGGAGCTTTCGAACCCTGGGTACTGCCCTTCGACTATACGATTGACGAGAGTATGATGAAGGACGGCATAGAGTTCTACCGCTTTGAGAAAGACAGCACGAGCAGCAATAACATCACGACCGTGCTGATTAGCAAAGACAAGCCCTATCAGGTGGCAGCCAATGAGCCTCTTGCCTTCCGCTCAGCTGACTCTTTTGAGATCTACTTCGAGATGAAACTGGTCAAGGATGGAAAGATGCAGCCCATGACCGTCATGACACCGATTGGCAGTGGTGTAGGAGCATCGATAAAGAGCACAAAGGACGAGGCAAAGATTGTGGTGACCTATAACACCATCGGCCGCGACCGCCTGAAGAAGGAGATGGCGTATGTCTGGGACAGCAGCAAGGGGGACTTCGTACTGAGCACAGGCGACAAGAGTCTGCAGCCCTTCCGCTACTATCTGCAGTTCACTGACATGCGGGGTAATCCCGAACAGTATGAGCGCACCGACTGGGCACGCCACCAGAAGAAGCGCAACGAAGCATCGCAGGGTGGCGCACAGCAGGCTTCGCGCCGTGCCTCACTCTCTGAGCTGCAGGCAGAGGGCTGGAAGCCCATCTACCTGAGCACCAACAAAGAACAGGTGATCACACAGGAGATGCTCGACGACTATGAGATGCTGGCGCTCTATGATGTCTATGATGCAGAGGCATCAGACGCGGAGAATGAAGGCCGCTACGCAGTGACCGTCTTCTACGAGCCGTTAGAGGTGGGCATGACGCTCGAACCGGCTCTGCCGCTGCTGGTACGTGCCAAACATGCCGATGCCGAGCCATTGGTGACCGAGGAGACGGGCCGCCTCATCGACTCTGTGCTGAGAGAGATTGGCGAGGCTATAGAAGCAGGTGACGAACATGGAATTGAAAACTACGAGGAGGTGCTGGGTCCGCACTACGGGTGTGCCACCTTCACCGGACGCTATGACATTTGGCAGATGCCGATGCCGGAGGACGACAACACACTGAACGAGCTGGGCGCACTGACATTCGCCGACGGCGGTGACAAGCAGTACTTCCATCGTGTGGCAGCTTCCGACGGCTACAGCATGCAGCCCATGAGCTACTGCTTCACGGCATACGACCCACGGACCTTCGAGAACCTGCCATTAGTCAACGACCGCATCGAGGTGGTGCTGCCCGCAGGTTCCGGTGAGGGAACGGGCATCGAGACGGTTCAAGATTCAAGGTTCAAGGTTCAAGACTCCGAAGCCACTTACAACTTGAACGGACAGCGGGTGAACAGCAGCTATCGTGGCATCGTCATCCAGAACGGACGGAAGGTTCTTAGGAAATAAGTCTGGACAAACAGATTAGAACAGATACGATAAAAGTATATTTGAGTAAATGAGAAAGAAGAGATTATATTTCAAACCCACCATTCAAATAGTGGACATGAGGACCTGCAATGCACTGCTTGGAGGCAGTCCTAACGGTGCAGAGCGTGAGGGCTACACCTATGAGGAGAACGGTTGGGAATAAAGTAACTAAAAAACATTGAAATTGAAAACAATAAAGAGTTTTTGCGGAGTACTGGCGGTGCTGGCACTCACCGCGTGTTCAAACAATGATGAAGCCACCGGTAACGACAGCCATTTGTGGGACGTTACCCTGACGGCATCGATGGGTGGCGCAACCAACCGTGCCCTGAGTGAGGGAAAGGGCAATACGCTCACCGCAACTTTTGCAGAGAATGACAAGGTGGTAGTAGTGGATGCCGACGGTAAAACGATCGTCGGTACCCTGCAAGCCCAGAGTGCGGGAGCCAGTACCACCTTATCTGGTACACTGGATGAGTCGTCGCTCTCTGTCGGCGAGGTTGTCACACTGCGCTATCTCAGTGCAGAGGCAAACTACGATGACCAGAAAGGCACACTGGATGGCATCTCAGCCAGTCAGGACTATGCAGAAGGGACGCTCACCGTCAGCTCAAAAAGTCCGCTGACATTTACAACCACCAATGTCACACTCACCAGTAAACAGTCCATCACCAAATTCTCATTCACCGATGGTACCGATGATGTTATGGTGAATACCTTCGGTATTGCTGCCACGGGTCTGGTGCAGCATATCGCAACGAATGGTAATGAGACGGTGGGAGCCGTCACCGGCACCCTCCCCTCCCCATCCGCTGACGTATATGTGGCGTTGCGTAACAACTCAGGTGCCAAGCAGACCTATTCCTTCTATATCAAGGACAATGCCGGCAACTGGTACACGGGGACAAAGAGTGCCAACTTGGGTAATGGCAAAAATTACACGGCAACCGTACAGTTGCAGAAACTACCTGCGCTTACCAGCAGTTCCGCTATCGGTGACATCGGTGTCCTCGACGGCCGCCCAGCCATCGTAGCCAATATCAAGGGAACGAGGAAAGCCATTGCCTTGATCAACGACGATGCGCTCTGTCCCGAAGACTTCGGTGGATACCATGCTTTCGACAGCGCACCTACAGGAAATGTTGACAATGGCTGGTATATCCCCACAGAGACGGATCTAGACGGTCTGGACGACAACCCTTATACATGGAGCACACAGAACGGAGTGAATGGCTGTTTGTTCACTATCGGTCAAGGTAATACACTCTTCCTTCCCGCAGCAGGATATTATGATGATGAATATAATCCTAGCGCTTTGAGCGACGCAGGCACCGGAGGCTTTTATTGGAGTTCAACAGATGACAACGATGATCAGTTTGCAACTAACCTCCACTTCAACGGATCGGGTATTGAGAACTACACTACCATCGACTACAAGATTGATCACCTCAGCATTCGCCGCTTCCATACATTGCCCGGCGCTTAGTCAATATTAAACACCCTATCCACGACCTTTAAAGGACCCACCTGCATCTGTCACCGGCAATGGTGACAGATGTAAAGTGGCGCTCCTTCAATTGTAAATCAAATTGATTTGCAAAGTAAATCAAATTGATTTGCTGAGTAAATCAAATTGAATTACCGAGTAAATCAAATTGATTTACAACAAGGGAAATAACAGTTTACACATGTAGGAGTTACTCCTGACAATCCCGGTGATAGCAGAAAAATGGATTAATTGTGCTTGTTTTCGAAGAAAAGCACTACCTTTGTCCCAACAATGAGTAAAGAGAATCTGAAGGAACGGACGGCACGGGGACTCTTTTGGGGAGTTTTGAACAGCGGTGCCACACAGGTACTGAATGTGGTGATCGGTATTCTGCTGGGACGAATGATAGCCCCTGCGGAATGGGCTCCTATTGGGATGATCGCCATCTTCTCTGCCATTGCCGGCAACCTGCAGTCGAGCGGATTCTCTACGGCTATCGTGAACATGAAACAGCCGACGGATAACGACTATAATGCCGTGTTCTGGTTTAATATCCTGATGAGTGCTGGCATCTACCTCATTCTCTTCATGGTTGCCCCATGGATCGCCCTGTTCTTTGAGCAGCCCTGCCTGACCGACTTGTCACGTTTCATCTTCCTTGCCTTCTTCATCTCGTCGTTCGGTATTTCCACCAACGCTTATATGACGAAGAACATGATGAACAAGGAGATTACCGTCGTCAATACCTGTGCGCTGGTATGTTCTGGCATCGTCGCTGTCATCCTCGCCTTCAACGGCTTCTCGTATTGGAGTCTTGCCTGGCAGCAGGTGGTGAATGCGTTGATACTGGTCATCGGACGTTTCTTCTACGTACATTGGCGACCCACAACGAGGATTGACTTCTCCCCTATCCGCAAGACATGGAAGTTTGCAATGAATATCTTAGTGACAATGGTCATCAACACCCTCAACAATAACATCCTCACCTTTATCTTCGGCAAGCTCTTTGCCAGGACCCCGCAGGTGGTGGGTAACTTCTTCCAAGCATTCAAATGGAACACGATGGCTTACCAACTGGTCAGCGGGAGTATAGAGCAGGTGGCACAGCCGGTACTTGTAGAGGCAAGAGGTGAGAGGTCAGAGGCGAGAGATGAGCAAGAGATACGTGTCTTCCGCAAGATGCTGCGGTTCACTGCTTTCCTTGCTTTCCCTGCTATGTTCGGGTTGTCGTTAGTGGCTGACGAGTTTATCCTGTCCACCATCGGACCGAAGTGGGAGGCATGTGTACCTTTGTTGCGCATCCTCTGCATAGGAGGAGCCTTCATGCCCTTCTATTCGCTCTATAAGAACCTGATTATCAGTCAGGGGCGCAGTGATATCAATATGTGGCTGAATATCTCGCAAATCATTTTGCAGATGGTGCTCATCTTCCTCACCTATCGGCATGGCATCATCACAGTGGTAAGTGCCTATACCCTCTTGAACATCGTGTGGCTGATTACATGGCAGTGGTTTGCCAAGAGGCTGATTGGCGTGCGTCTATGGGATGTCTGCAAGGACACGATACCCTTCGCCCTGATCAGCGGTGTGCTGATGGCAGTTATCGGCTGGCTGACAGGTGGCATCAGCAATAGCTATCTGTTGCTTTTGGTACGCATAGTATTGGCTGTAGTGCTCTATGCCATCATCATGAAACTGCTACGTGTAAAAATGATGGACGACTGCATACAGTATTTAAAAAGAAAAAAGCAGAAATGAAGATAACTATTGTCATACCAGTCTATAACAAGGCAGACTATCTGCGTCCCTGCGTGGAGAGTCTGCTGCAGCAAGATTTCGACGACTTTGAGATCATTGCTGTGGACGACGGCAGTACAGACCAGTCGGGAACCATCTGCGACGACCTTGCCTCGAAGTACAATAGTTTCCATGTATTCCATACCACCAATCAGGGAGTGACGGCTGCCCGCCGCTATGGGGTAGAACAGGCAAAGGGCAGGTATGTGGTATTTGTAGACAGTGACGACGCACTGATGCCCCATGCCCTGCGAACACTCTACGACAAGATAGAAGAGACACATGCCGACGAAGTGGTTGGCACGTTCTGCACACAAGAGGGAGTGCAGTCACCTGTGGTCTATAAGGGGGAGGTGGTAGCAGACACTCTGATTCGTCAGATCATCACTGGCAAGAACCGTTTCCCCGTGCTATGGGCGATGATCTTCCGCAAAGAGATCTTGCAAGGATGCTTGGACACGCCCCGCGACATCATAGAGGGTGAGGACAAACTGATGCAGGTGAAGGTACTGATGAAACAGCCAAAGGTCTACTTCATTCCCGACTGCGTTTACCGCTATACCTTAGGACTGCCCAATACGAGGAGACGCTCACTGGAACGTGAAATGCTGTATGACGACATTCTCCGTCAGGTGCTGGCTCCCAAATGGGACAACATGAAGACAGCCTTCACCCTCCACCAGCTGAAGGAGTATGAGAAGTTCATCCACGACGGACAGTATGAAGTGCGGGAAGCCTACTATGATGGTTCTGTCAAGACTCCCTTCCTCCCGGGAGGGGATGGGATCGGGGTGCCCCTCTACGACCGGCTGGTATGGATGCTGCCACCCCGTTTGGCGCACCCGCTCATCCAACTCTATCGCAAGATTATCCAAATCAAACAACATAACCTATGAAGAAGTACCCCCCAAAAACAGATATAGCCGTACTGATGCTGTTCTTCAACCGTCCTGACCGGTTAAGTATGGTATTCGAACAGGTAAAGAAAGCCCGTCCGTCAAGACTTTTTCTTTTTCAGGATGGTGCCCGTAACGAAGGCGACAAGGCGGCAATAGAAGCCTGTAGGAATGTAGTGGATGACATCGATTGGGAATGTGAGGTGCATCGCAACTACCAAGAGAGGAACTTAGGTTGTATGACGGCAGGATATACCTCTCATCGCTGGGCATTCTCACTCGCCGACAAGTGCATCGTTTTGGAAGACGATGTGGTGCCGTCGCTCTCGTTCTTCCCTTTCTGTAAAGAGATGCTCGACCGGTATGAGCACGACGAGCGCATCACAATGATTGCAGGGTATAATATGGATGAAGAGACCCAAGGTATTCCCTACGACTATTTCTTCACCTCAGCCTTCTCCATCTGGGGTTGGGCATCATGGAGCCGTGTGGTGAACCAGTGGGACGAACAATATTCCTTCCTTGATGATACCTATAACATGCAACAACTCCAGAACCTCATCAAGGCACGAGGCATCAAGAGTGACTTCATCAGGACATGCCAACTCCACAGGGACTCAGGTGTCCCCCAGTTTGAGAGTATCTTCTGGTCATCGATGTTGTTTAATTCTGGCTTGGCAGTGATGCCAGCCAAGAATATGATCAGTAATGTAGGCGCCACCAATGAGTCAGCCCATTATGCTGCCTTCAAGACACTACCCAAGGGCATCCGTCGGCAGTTTACCATGCGCAGTTACGACCTTAACTTCCCTTTGCGCCATCCCAAATACATCATCGAAGATGTTACCTATAAAGAACGGATGTATCGTTATAACGCCTGGGGACATCCTTGGATCAAGGTCGGACGCTCGTTAGAAGAACTATGGTTGAACCTGCGTGATGGCAACTTCGGACAAATCAAGAAATCATTTGTCCGTCGCATCCGTAAGTGGTTCGGTAAGGACAGGGAAATTTAAAGCGTCTCACTGATAGGTGACAGCAGGAAATTGACAAGCAGATAACCGTTATACACCAGCAGGTAGAGGGTGAGGAGGGCAACACTCAGACGTGCCAAAACCTGAATCCTGAAACCTGAAACCTGAAACCTCAACAGACAGGCAATGGCAAATGGGACCACGAAGAGCCAATGGGGAGCCATGATAAAGATCTCGTTGATACCAAATCCCAGTATCAGGTGGATAAACATATCGAATCCGAAACATGAGAGGACCATCCAGAGGAACCGGCTCTTGCAACCTACCCATATCCCTATCAGGAACAATAGGACGATGACAGCCTCAACGACATAACTAACGGACCAATCGTAGCGCACAAAGACGGGACGGAACACCAAGGTATCCTCCAGGAAATGCTGCTGATGAAACTGGATGGACTCGCCAAAGAGATTCTCATAACTGGTCTTCAGACGCGAGGTAGTGATATCCGTCCATTTCCAGAATCCCACATTCTTCACAGGTTTTCCCGTCTTGGCAGCTTGTCGTGCCAATATTTTCTTGCGCTTCTGTTGTTTCAGACGTACCTCTTTCTGTTCCTGTTCGCTCATCATCGATATCTCCTTCTCACGTCTTGCCTCCTCCTGCTTCTTGACCTTAGCACGCAGCTGCTCACCGGGTAATACACAATAACGATATTCCCACTGACAGAAACTCCACATCAAGGCGGCAGGCAACAGGACTCCCAACAGGAGGTAGCGCCAATGAAAGAAATGACGACCATTGACGAAGAGTCCTGCCAAGAACGTCTTGACACCATTACTCAGCGTCACACCAGCCGTCAGGAAGAACATCAGGGTACTCTGCCACCATTCCAGCTGCCGTCTTTGCATCATGCACTTGCCTGCCACATAGAATGTCAACAGCAACAGGAACATCGAGATGGTAAAGTGGTCGGGTACCATGACGGAGAGCATGATATAAGCCATCGAGAAATAGAACACCGTCATCAGGGTGGCATCCCTGTGATCAATCCCAATGATCTCGCGATGAATACGATAGGTGAAGATATAGGAATAGAAGGAACAGACTATCAAGGGTATGGCTACGACATACTGCACGCAATTGACACCCAAGAGTGAACTCAGGCACCAGTTCAACAAATATAACGGATAGACCATGAAGGCAAGCAACGGATGGCGGTACACATTATAGAACGTCCCCCAGTCTGTTACGGCATAATAAGTAAGGGGGTCGTAGCCCGAGAGATGGAACTCACGCATGAACTGTTTCAGATAGGGTCCGAAACCTTCTTGCATAAAGAAAGGGGAGAGACGATGAATCAGCAGACCATTGAGCACCACGATACACAGCAATGCTATCAATGCCTGCAGGCGCTCCTCTTTACGGATTTTAAATATACCTAACATCTTACTCATACCAGAATGCTATTGAGACAGGGGGTTGCTGCATCCAACCGACTATCAGACTGACGTTATGTACCAGCAGGTACAATGTCAAGGCAGCCACTGTCAGACGCACCCAACTATGAACTTTGAACTTTGAACTATGAACTTTAAAAAGGTAGGCAATAGCAATGGGAAAGATATAGACCCAATGCGCCGACATGATGTATATCTCATTGATGGCAAAACCTAAACCTAAGTGCATCAGGGCATCGGGCAGGATGCCCAACAGACACATCCACAGCAGGTGTTCCTTATGACCACAACAGATACCTGCCAGGAGTAAGAACACCAGCAGGCACTCGACGACGTAATTCCACGACGAGCGATATTTCAGCAAGACAGGACGATAACTGGTCAGCACATCTTCCAACACATGCTGCTCATGCAGTATCAACGACTCGCCAAAGACATTCTCGACAAGTGTCTCGGAACGCGGTGTGGTACGATCTGTCCACTTCAACAGACTCCCCTTACCAAGGGGCTTACCCTTATGGATGACCCATGGTGCATGCTTATACCGCTCATGATTCTCACGTGCCTTCTGCATCATCTCTGCCTTGTGCTCCTGGAAATACTTTTTCTCTGCCTGCTCTTTAGGATAGACATAGACACGTTCCTCCCACAGTCCCAGACCAATGACCAACAGCAAAGTACCAACAGCCAACAGAAGATAACGCCAATGGAAGAAGCCCTTGCCCCGTGCTATCAGTTCTGCTGCCAAGACCTTGGCACCATTCGTCAATGTCACGCCTGCCGTGATGGCTACCAACAGAGCAGACTGCCACGTCTTCAGGACACGCCCCTCCTGATGTGCCTTACCAATCAGGTAGACAGACCATAATATCAAGAACAGGGAGATACCAAAATGGTCGGTGACGATATACGTGACGATGATATAGGCAAGACTGAAGAAGAATACCGTCAACAAGGCAGCGTCCCACCTGCCAATACCTATCAGCTCACGCAGGATACGATAGAGGACTATCGTAGTGCAGAAAGCAAAGAAAAGGATGATGGCAGCCGCAATATACAAAGTCCCGTTAACACCTGTCAAAGAGATGAGAATCTGATTAATTCCATAGGGCAGCCACATCAGATAAGGTAACAGGGGATGACGTAACACATCATATTTCATCCCCCACTCCGTCAGTACGGAATAGGTGGTGGCATCAAAACCTGACACATGATAATTGTATGACAGCAGTTTGCCGTAGTCTTCACAGACCACAGAAAACAATGCGTCGTACTTGGCTATCAACATCCCATTCAGGATGATGAGCAAGAGCAGGATGCCCACTCCCAAAATCCATTCCTCACGTCTCAGTCTCATCGGCGAAAGGGTTTATAATATGACTCATCGGCAAAAGCAAGTAACTCACGGTCCCCCTTACTATCACCGTATGCCGTCAGGTGATAATCACTACGTTGCGGATAAACAGTTAAAAGGCGGTTGACCTTCTCCTGCCCGAAGCAGTTGCTGGACAGGAAACGCCCCGTCAACCTACCGTCTCTCACCTCCACCTGTGTTCCTAACACCTTGACGGAAGGGAAGAAAGGCTGTACCCAGTTATCTATTGACGCACTGATAATCACCACCTCGGCACCCTCTTGCTGTGCCTGTGCGATGGCGGCAATACCCAAGGGGCGCAACAGGCTGTGATGACTTGCGGCAAACTGCTGACAATGGCTGTCAAACTCGTCCAGGGACATCCCTTTGAAGAAATATGCGAAGATCCGCTCCTTCACTTCACCGCCTGGACAGAGACCTAAGAACATCTTGACCAAAAGAAGAGTATGACGGAGGAAACCCCACCAAAACTTTCTATCCCCAAAAACGTCACGGATAAAGGCGACGAACGTATCTCGTGTGGTGAGTGTTCCGTCAAAGTCACAGGCAACGATCTTCTTCATACAGGCATCACTTTTTGAATCAGATAATGTAACAGCCATGCCAATGGGACAGCGATAAGGAGTGTCAGTCCGACAGTGGGCCAATAGCCCAGATGATAGGGCGTGATATACGTCATGACGAAATGATGATGTATCAGATAGAGTTCGAGACTGATGGTACCCAAGAAGGTACAGCTGCGATTCAACCACTTCGGAGTCTTGTGAAAGAGTGCTGACAATAATAATAGCAGGGAGACGGTCAGAGGGATGTAAATCATACGCTCAGCAAACAAAGGGAAACGACCATGACGCACCTGTTCCAGATAGATGCAAGCACTCGCCGTAGCGAGGAAGGTGAGCAATACCAACCAGACAGCCTGCTTCTCCATACGATGCTCCTGACGCACCCACTCTCCTGCATTGATACCTAAAAAGAAGATGGGCATACGACTCCAGAATATCTCGATATGTCCTACCGCCTGATGGATGGGTATCACCCACTGCACACAGATACACCATACCATCATCAGGACAGGCAGCCAGCGATAGGAGGGACACCGTTGTATCAGTGACATATAAAGGGGTGCCCACAGGTAGAGCATCATAATGGCAGGGATGTACCAGAAGGTGCCCTCGTCATGCAACCAGAAGTCCCAGTTAATGGTGATATCCCCTATCAGGTCGACGACACTGCCTGTCTGTCCGTTGAAGCGGGGAATATAATAGAGTGATGACATGATAAGCCACGCAGGGAAGATACGTAACAGGCGACGCTTGTAGAACTGCTTAAAGGAGGGTGTTTTCACCCAAGAGTACCATAATCCGATACCACTGAGGAACAAAAAGATATCGACTCCGATATTCCCACAGCGACGCAATCCGAAGAAGGCATCAGCACGTGCCAGTGGGGCATGAAACAGAATAATGAAGATGATGGCAGCTCCCATCAACTCCCCACGATAGCGACTCAGGTCTTTCCACGTTATCTCTCTCATAGCTTTGGACTGGGTATTTGGTCAATCACTTTCTTGACTGCCCACGACAAGGCAATCGCTACAATCACATAGAGTATCAGACCATCGTAGATGTCTTGTCGCCAGGCAACGGTAATAAAGAGTTTGCGGGCAATAGGATGGACCACAAACATAGCGGCAGAGATAGTTCCGAACCATGTCACCAGTGCCAGCAACTGTTGAGGAAGCACCTTCACTAAAGCAATGGTCCCAACGATGATCAATAATGGAATCCACAACCACGACTGGTAGTTGAAGCCCATGATGACAATCAGAATGGTTGCCCCTAAGAGAACAGCGCCCCATGTCCAACGAGAGAGATGGAGATTGAGATGCCCTACATAGCGTCCTGCCAATATGCCCACTCCAAAAGGCAGCATCCCACCAATGAAATTATAACGCAGGCGGTTCAGAGTCTCTCCCTCTGGGTCGCAGAACACCTGCAGCAGCCAACATACCGCTATCAAGGCAATGACTATCCATGACTTCCGGCGATACAGCAGCAGGCGATAGACAATATAGAGCTCTATCATCAGTCCGAAGAACCAATAGATACCGGGCCATATAATCTTGTCGGGAGTAGGCAGCACATTAATATACATCAGTAACTGCGCTATCACATTATCCCAATGGAACTGGAAACGACCGGGTGTCACCGCATCGACACACAGGAATAGCGTGAAACCCACGATCAGCATCCGCAACAGTTTCAGATAATGATAACGCACAAACCGAAACACTCCATATCCCCCCTCGCCTATAGGAGAGGGGTTGGGGGTGAGGCTCTTCTCATATTTCATCACCAATCCATAACCACTCAAAAACAAGAACACAGGCACACCGTAATGACCAAAGTACGATAGCAGATGGACGGGCAGGAGGGCATCGGGATTCGAAAGTACCTGCCACAACTTATCGTTGTTGGACGCAAAGAACTGATATTCATTCTCCTGCACAATTCTGCCTATGAAGTGGCAGTAGTTGTGCAGCATGATGGCGAGAATAGCTATTCCCCTCATCGCCGAACATTCATCGCGTGTCAGCAGTTCATTTTTCATGCTTCAGTTTGTTATAATCGACTTGATTCTTCAAAAGCCTTGGACGTTTCTCGTTATACGCACTGTTCAGCACATCATACTCCTTCCGGTAGCCTTTCGTATGAATACCTCCCAAAAACATCAGGGTATGAGGCAACAAGTCAGTCATGTAAGGACGGTGACAGTAACGCTTGACAGCCTCCCATCCGTAGGGATGTGTCTGCCGGTATTTCTCTGATGCCCATATCCAGAACGGTATCTCAAACTCCTCACGGGCTAGACGGTAGTCAATGGTCGCCGAGTGGTTACGTCCGAAATAATCCATACTATTGAAACATTCCTCCCCATGGTCAGGCATATAGATGACGATGGCGTTCTGATGCTCAAACCGACGGATAATCTCGTCAACAATAGAGTCGTTGTAAAGCACGGCATTGTCATAGTCGGCATTGATCTGCAACCGTTTAGGTGCCAGTTTCTTGTCAGGATAGTCAGCGGGAGTGAATTTCCTTCTGGTCTTCACAGGGAAACGTCCCCGATAGTCCACATGCTGTCCCATCAGATGGAAAATGGTCAATTGGTGTGCATCGTGTTCTTTCATGGCATCATAGTCTTGCAACACCCCTTCGTCATAACGATGCAGCCGGCTATTACGGGTGTCAAACAGCTGCTCGCTCAACTGAGGATGATTCAGGAAGAAACCGCCACTGAAGTCATAGACTGCCTCACCTGCCTTGGGCAGGAACTGGTTAGTGATAAAGGTCACATGATACCCTGCCTTGCGGAACACTTCCGGGAACATGGGCACGTCACACCAGTCACCCCCGTCACCGATGGCATGAAGAGAGAACACATGCTTAAATACAAAACTCGTCAGGTTCCAGGGTGCCACCACATCGGTAAAGGCTATCAGCGTACTGTCCTGCATCCTTTTCAGCTGGCGGGGTGTCGTGGGTTTGTCGTAACCATAGAGCTGGGAGCGGTATTTATTGAAACTCTCGCCGATAATCAGTACTATCTGCGGACTGCGGAAACTACAACTGTCCACCTGGACCTTTTCCGTTGCCGCCATCAGCTGGGTAATCTGCTGGGAGGCAAGGCGATTGGCATAAAGGCTGAACACCATACGGTGGATGGGCAGGTATAGGTTGGCACACCCCTTGGTCGTCAGTTCGTGCTCCACTTCCCCTAAGTTCGATTTCGACATCAACCGACCCATCGCCTGCTTATTGGGGAAGCACTCTGTCGCGCAATAAACAAACAGTCCTAAAGCGACAACTCCCATGATGGATTGCGAGTATAATACCACAGATGGGGATAGTCGCAGTCCCATCCTTTGGTTGCGCCTCTTCCACCAGGTGCTAAAAATACTCCACAGGATATGCAAGAATGCTATGAGGATGATCCATCCTGTCTTGGAGGTCAGCAGGTCCCATCCCACATACGAGTTCAGGAACTCCTTCGTTTCCTGCCCTGTAGTCTCGAAGAACAGCATGAGCATGGTGGGGGTCAGTGTCGACTCGAAACGCACATAGCAGAACATATCTATCAAGGCTACAGCATAGAGCACTACGGCAAACAACAAGCGTACCCATAATCGTATCTTCTGGGGTATCAACGCAAGGACAGCACAGAGCAGATAAAGGTCGAAGAATAGTTCGGTGGCAGATAACTCGTAAGGTTTTGCTCCTTTCAGATGTAGCCGGATCTCCGTCTGGGTACAGAGGTATCCTAAGGCGAACATGAAGACGAAGAATGCCGCATTCACCGACACTGGACGCCAGAAGATTCCCAATATCCGCAACAATCTCTTCATCTATTTAGCATATAGTCTTTTCACATCGTCTATGATGATAGCAGGAACTAAGCCCTCTACCGGTTCTCCCCGTCTGACACGCTCCCTGATCTCCGTACTCGATATAGGTAAAAGTTCTGCTTGTATCGTACCCGCCTGCCCGTCACGGGGATATACCACCACGTCAAACTCCCTCAGGATATCTTTCCAATGATACCACCGGGTGAAACGCTCCCAGTTATCACCTCCGATTAACAGCGTAAACTCATGGTCAGGATAATCTTTACGGAGATGCTGCAGGGTCGTCCAAGTATAAGATGGTATGGGAAGGTGAAACTCATAGTCGCAGGCTATGACACCCTCCACGTCAGCCAATGCTTTCTGCGCTAACTGAAAACGCAAATCATCGTCCAGCAAGTCGGAAACCTCCCGTTTCAAGGGGTTTTGTGGTGACACCATCAGCCAAATCTCGTCCAACGTTGTCTGTCGGAGAATCTCCTTAGCCAGTGCGATATGCCCGCAATGGATAGGGTTGAACGAGCCGCCGAAGATGCCTGTACGCTTCATTTCAGGAAATCACTGACTACACGTAATGTCTCTTGCTTAGCCTTTTCCAAGTCATCATTCACAATGACATGGTCGAACTGAGGGGCGAAGGTCATCTCGTATCCAGCTTTGGCAAGCCGCTGTTCGATAGCCTCCGGGGTATCGGTACCACGATGCTCCAGCCGCTTGCGTAACTCGTCAACGGAAGGGGGTTGTATAAACAAGCTCAAAGCCTCATCACCATAGTGTTTCTTAATATTGACACCACCTTTGACATCCACATCAAACACGACATTCTGTCCTGCTTCACGCTGACGTTCCACCTGTGCCTTCAGCGTTCCATAGAAGCGGTTCTCGTACACCTCCTCATACTCCAGAAACTCGTTGTTGGCAATTTTCTCCTTGAAAGCATCAGGAGTCAGGAAGAAATACTCTACACCGTCTTTCTCCTCACCACGTGGAGCTCGTGAGGTACAGGAGATGGAGAAATAAAGTTGTAATTCCGGGTGCTCCTTCATCAACCAGTTGACGATGGTCGATTTCCCACTGCCTGAGGGGGCAGAGACGATAATCATCTTTCCTTTCATAACTATGAACTATAAAGCATTCAGCACTTGTTCCTTAATCTGCTCCAACTCGTCTTTCATCTTCACCACGATATTCTGCATCTCCGCCTGGTTCGACTTCGAGCCGGTAGTGTTAATCTCACGACCCATCTCCTGGGCGATGAAACCAAGTTTCTTGCCTTGTCCTGGCTGATCCGCCATCGTCTCACGGAAATATTTCAAATGGTTGGTCAGACGTTGCTTCTCCTCACTGATATCCAGTTTCTCGATATAATAGATGAGTTCCTGCTCCAAGCGGTTCTTATCGTATTCTGCCTCAGGAATCTGTTTCAGACCATCAACAATACGACTGCGTATCTTCTCTACCCTGCTTTTCTCATAGGGCTCGATACTTGCGAGCAACTGTTCTATATTGTCAATCTTCTCGCCAAACTTCTTTTCAAGGGCTGCTCCTTCCTGCGTACGGAAATCCACGAGGTGCTGCAATGCCTCCTCAACGCCTGCCTGGGCAACCTTCCATTCCTCTTCTTCCAGAACTTCCACCTCTGTCTTGGTCAGCACATCAGGCATACGGGTCAGCGTCTGCATCCAATCCAGATTCGTAGAGATACCGTGACTCTCCGCAAAACCCTTCAGTTGCTGGAAATAGCTCTCCATCAGTGCTGTATTGACAGGTACAGCCTCCGTAGCTGCGTCTTTCTCAATCCACACACTCATTTCCACCTTGCCACGGATGACGCGTTCGGCTATCATCTGTCGGATCTCCATCTCTTTCTCACGATAGAGTGGAGCAATACGCGTAGTCAAGTCCAACTGCTTGGAGTTGAGCGACTTGATTTCTACATTGATTTTTTTTCCTTTGTAGACTACAACAGCTTTGCCATAGCCCGTCATTGATTGTATCATAATATCACTTTTCTTTTATTATGGGTGCAAAGGTACGATTTAGTGAGCAAAAAGCCAAATAAAATCTACATTTTCGCTTACTTATGGATAAAGTAGGCTGCATCTCGATAGAAAAAATAAATTAATTTATTTTGTTCTTTGCCCGATTTGCACTACCTTTGACCTACGGTCGAAGGTACTTTCGTTCGAAAATGAAAAGAAAAATAAATTTTCCTTTTGCATTTTGCTCACTTATTCGTACCTTTGCACCTTATAAAATAAAAAAAGAAAGAATGGCTTGCATTTTACATATAGAGACCAGTACGTCAGTATGCTCCGTCGCCGTATCGGAGGACAGCCACTGCATCTACCATGACGAGGACCATAGCGGTCCGAACCATGCGGAGCGACTGGGGTCGATGGTTGATGAAGCACTCTCGTTTACCGACAGTCATGCGATACCTTTCGACGCTGTCGCCGTGAGTTGCGGTCCAGGTTCATATACGGGCTTGCGTATCGGAGTGTCGATGGCAAAGGGTGTCTGCTATGGACGTAATCTGAAACTCATCGGGGTACCGACCCTTGAACTGCTCTGCGTTCCCATTTTACTGGGACACGAGGAAATAGAGGAGAATGCATTGCTTTGTCCTATGCTTGACGCACGACGAATGGAGGTGTATGCTGCCCTTTACGACCGTGCCCTGAAGGAGATACGCCCCGTAGGTGCCGATGTGGTGACGGCAGATACCTATAGGGAATGGCTTGACGAGCGTCCTGTATATTTCTTCGGCAATGGCGCGAAGAAATGCATGGAGACGATTAGCCACCCCAATGCCCACTATATTGACGGCATCGAGCCTGTCGCCAAGTGGATGCAACCCCTCGCCGAGAAGCGGTTGCTGAACGGACAGACAGAGGATGTCGCTTATTTCGTGCCATTCTACCTGAAAGATTTCGTAGCTTTGAAACCCAAGAAATTATTATGAATATAAAAGGATTAGACTATAACACGCAACGGGAGAAGTTGCTGATGCCTGAATATGGGCGTGAGATCCAAAAAATGGTCGACCATGCCGTTAGTCTTCCCACCAAGGAGGAGAGACAGCTTTGCGCAGAGACCATCATCCGGCTGATGGAAAACAAGAACCCGCAGGTGCAGGAAAGTGCGAATGCCGAGCAGGCACTTTGGGACCATCTCTACCTGATGAGTCAGAAGCAACTGGATATCGACTGGCCCTTCGACGTTAGTGAGGCGGAGAAGATCCTGTCAAAGCCTCAGCCGATGGCACACCCTACCGGTGGTGCCCGCATGCGACATTACGGCAGACTGATAGAGGAGTTGTTCGAGAAACTGAAGACTATGCCCGAAGGTGATGAGCGAGACGAACTGGTGCGTCTGACCGCGAACCAGATGAAACGTAACCTTGCGGCATGGGGACACGGATCCATGGATGATGAAAAGGTGGCTGATGACCTTGCCCGGTTTACTGACGGGAAAATACAGCTCGACCTCTCCAGTTTCCATTTCGAGAACACGATACCAATGGGTAATAGCAAAAATAACGGCAAAAAGAAAAATAAATGACATCATTCAAGATAGAGGGTGGACATCTACTCAGCGGTACCATCACACCACAAGGTGCGAAGAACGAAGCATTACAGGTTATCTGTGCCACTTTGCTGACTTGCGAGGAGGTTACTATCCATAATATCCCTGATATCCGTGATGTCAACAACCTTATCCTACTTCTCAAGGATATTGGAGTTAAGATTAAGAAAACGGAAAGCGGACAACCTACAGCAAACAGTTTTACCTTCCAGGCCGATGAACTTGACCTAAATTATCTGGAGAGTGACGAGTTTGTAAATAAGTGTTCACAACTTCGCGGTTCCGTCCTGATGATAGGTCCGCTGCTGGCTCGTATGGGCAAAGCAGTCATCGCCAAGCCTGGTGGTGACAAAATCGGGCGTCGCCGACTTGACACCCACTTCCTCGGTTTTGAGAAGTTAGGTGCCAAGTTCCATCATATCCCTGACCGTAATGTGTACGAGATAGGTGCCAAGAGACTGAAAGGTACTTATATGCTGCTTGACGAGGCCTCCGTTACCGGTACGGCGAATATCATCATGGCGGCAGTCTTCGCTGAGGGTACGACTACCATCTACAATGCGGCTTGTGAGCCCTATATCCAACAACTCTGTCATTTGCTGAACCGCATGGGTGCCAATATCAGTGGTATAGGCAGTAATCTGCTGACGATAATCGGTGTGAAGGAGTTGCATGGGGCAGAACACCGTCTGTTACCCGACATGATTGAGGTGGGCTCGTTCATCGGCATGGCAGCGATGGTGGGTGACGGTATCCGCATCAAGGATGTCTCACTGAAGAACCTTGGCATCATACCGGATGCTTTCCGCCGACTGGGTGTGAAAGTAGAGGCGGACGGTGACGACCTTTATATCCCCCGGCAGAAGCATTATGTAGTTGACTCGTTCATCGACGGTACGATCATGACTATAGCCGACGCGCCATGGCCGGGGCTGACCCCCGACCTGCTCAGTGTCCTCATCGTGGTGGCATCGCAGGCTCGCGGCTCCGTCCTGTTTCATCAGAAGATGTTTGAGAGCCGTCTGTTCTTTGTAGACCGACTCATCGATATGGGCGCACAGATTATACTCTGCGACCCCCATCGTGCCGTTGTCGTAGGACATGACCGCAAACTGACGTTACGTGCCAGCAGAATGTCAAGTCCTGATATCCGTGCAGGTATCGCGCTGCTCATTGCAGCCATGAGCGCCAATGGTACAAGCACTATCAGTAATATCGAGCAGATCGATCGCGGTTACGAACATATCGAGGATCGTCTAAATGCCTTAGGAGCATGTATTAAGAGAGTATGATCAGACAAGAGGAGGTATATAAGATAGGAAGACTCGGGAAGGCTCATGGCGTCAAGGGTGAGGTGACTTTTCAATTTGATGATGATGTCTTTGACCGTACTGATGCCGAATACCTTATATTAGACATAGATGGCATTCTCGTACCCTTCTTCATGGAAGAATACCGTTTCCGCTCTGACTCTCTTGCCCTTGTCAAGTTCTGTGATGTGGACACACAGGAGCGTGCCTCTGAACTGACGGGAAGCAATGTCTACTTCCCCCGTGCCTTGGCGGAGAATGAAGAGGAGATGCCATCGCTCGCCGCTCTCGTAGGCTTCGACTTAGTTGAAGCGAAAGGGAATGCGAGAATCGGCACCATTGCCATGATAGACGACACGACCGCCAACATCCTCTTCGAACTGGAAGACGGCCGACTCATTCCTGCCACTGACGACCTCATCACGGATATCAGTACCAAGAAAAAAACAATAACAATGGAAATTCCTGAGGGATTATTAGAATTATGAAGAAAAAACAAATAGCCATTCTCGGATCTACAGGGTCTATCGGCACACAGGCATTACAAGTCATTGAGGAGCATTCAGACCTCTATGAGGTTTATTGTCTGACGGCTAATAACAAGGTGGAGTTGCTTGCCCAACAGGCTCATCAGTTCAAGCCCGCCGCCATCGTCATTGCCAATGAGGCTCGCTATGAGGAGCTGAAGCGACTGATGGACGACCTGCCTGATGTGAAGGTATATGCCGGACAAAAAGCACTTGACGAAATCGTCGAGGCAGGACCTATCGACATGGTACTGACGGCAATGGTTGGGTTCGCCGGACTCTCGCCGACGATTCACGCTATCAAGGCACGGAAGGCAATAGCTCTTGCCAACAAAGAAACACTTGTCGTTGCAGGCGAGTTGATTCAAGATCTTGCCACACAATACCACGCCCCCATTTTACCGGTGGACAGTGAACACTCTGCGATATTCCAAAGTCTGGTCGGAGAGGACCATAATCCCATTGAGAAAATCCTGCTTACGGCAAGTGGAGGTCCTTTCCGCAACATGTCAATGGAGCAGATCGCCAAGGTAACGAAGGACGATGCCCTCCGCCATCCCACATGGGATATGGGAGCAAAGATCACCATCGACTCTGCCTCGATGATGAACAAGGGCTTTGAAGTCATAGAGGCGAAATGGCTCTTTGGCGTGAAAGCATCACAGATACAGGTATTGGTACACCCGCAGAGCATCGTGCATAGTGCCGTCCAGTTCCAAGATGGTGCTGTCAAGGCACAATTAGGTGTTCCTGACATGCGACTGCCTATCCAGTATGCGTTCTCCTATCCTAAACGCCTCACCCTCTCCGGAGAACGTCTTGACCTCTTTGCCACTCAAAAACTGGAGTTCTTCGAGCCCGACCTGCAGAAGTTCCGCTGCCTTGCCCTTGCTTTTGAAGCTATCCGGAAAGGTGGCAACATGCCCTGCATCGTGAATGCAGCTAATGAAATTGTGAACCGCGGCTTCTTAGAGGACAAGTGTTCTTTCCTGCAAATGAGTGATATCATCGCAGAGACCATGATCAAATGTACCTACGATGCGAACCCGACCTACGACACCTATGTCGCTACGGACGCAGAGGCACGGAGGATTGCCATGGAGTTAATAAACAATTCGAAGTAACGTTATATCAGAATAACGGCATATCGAACAATAAATAATTATTAATAATGGAAGTATTTTTAATCAGAGTATTACAATTTATCCTTGCCATCTCACTGCTGGTATTATTGCATGAGGGAGGGCATTTCTTCTTTGCTAAACTCTTCGGTGTGAGAGTGGAGAAATTCTATATCTTTTTCGACTGGAAATTCAGTCTGTTTAAGTTCAAACCCAAGAATAGTGACACGGAATACGGTGTCGGCTGGTTACCGTTAGGAGGCTATTGCAAGATAGCCGGTATGATTGACGAGAGTTTTGATACGGAGCAGATGAAGCAGCCTGCCCAGCCATGGGAGTTCCGCACCAAACCGGCATGGCAGCGCCTACTCATTATGATAGGCGGAGTACTGGTGAATTTCCTTCTTGCGCTGTTCATCTACTCGATGATTCTGTTCTACTGGGGCGACACCTATATTCCTGTGAAGGACATGACATTGGGTATGAAGTTTAACCAAGAGGCAAAGTCGTATGGTTTTAAAGACGGTGATATCCTGATCGGCACCGAGGAGAAAGCATTCAAAGATTTCTCCGCTGATCTCTATCGTGACATCGCCGAGGCAAAACGTGTGGATATTATCCGTGATGGGAAGAAGATGAGTATCAATCTCCCTGGTGATCTCAACCTGTTAGGAATGCTGAAAGCAGACCCATCCTTTGTCCGTCCGTTTATCCCCGCCAAGGTTGACAGTGTCGTTCCTGGCACTCCTGCTGAGAAAATCGGCATGAAAGTCGGAGACAAGATTCTTTCTATGAACGGCAGCCCCGTTGACTCCTATAATGAGTTCATCGACCTGCTGGGCCGCCGCCAAGACTTACTGGATACCGCGACATCACCAGCAGACAGTCTAAAGGCGCGTACCGTCACCATTGTCTTTGGCAATGAGGCCAGGACGGACACTGCTACGGTACAGCTTACTCCTGACTTGAAACTTGGCTTTGTGGTCAGCAGTATCGCAGGACTCTACAAACCCGTCACCATAGAGTATGGATTCTTAGAAAGTATCCCCGCGGGCATTAAATATGGTTGGAATGTACTGGCGTCTTATGTCGATGACCTTAAATACGTATTTACCGCCGATGGTGCTAAGTCGCTGGGGGGATTCGGAGCGATAGGCAGTCTTTTCCCACCCATGTGGGATTGGTATATGTTCTGGAAGATGACCGCCTTCCTCAGCATCATACTCGCTTTCATGAATATCCTGCCGATTCCTGCCCTCGATGGTGGTCATGTACTCTTCTTGCTTTACGAGATGATTACTCGCCGTAAACCTTCGGAGGAGTTTATGATCCGTGCGGAATATGTCGGATTCGGCATCCTCATCCTGTTGATGGTTGTTGCGAACCTTAATGATATACTTCGATGGTTAGGTTATTTATAGTTCCTATAGTACCTATAGTGACTATAGTTCCTATATATTATAATAAGGTATAGGAGGGACTGGATAAGTTAAATAATATTAAATCTTTAACTTATCCAGTTTCTTGTTTTCATGATTCAAGAGAAAAGCCGTACCTTTGCAGTCCGATTATTGGGGAGAGGCTTAGAATCCCCGTGAGCCGTGTGTAAATAGTGGTGTCTTTGGCCGGGCATTGCGGTTTGTGAATCATGGTTCAGCCGAGAGGCACAGACGTTAGACTGCTGCGGAGCGTTAGACTCTCTGCCGTGGTGTTGTTTGTGCATAAGAGAAAAAGAATCAATGTTTTTTAGTAGTAAAATTAAAAGTTAAAATGGACACTTTAAGTTACAAGACCATTTCCGTATCAAAGGAAGCTGCCCGTGAGCAGAAGGAATGGGTGGTTATTGACGCTACCGATCAGGTAGTAGGCCGCCTTGCCTCAAAGGTTGCGAAACTGATTCGCGGAAAGTACAAGCCAAACTTCACTCCTAACCAGGACTGTGGAGACAATGTAATCATCATCAATGCCGCTAAGGTGAAATTCACTGGCAAGAAAGAGACTGACAAGGTATACACCCGTTATACTGGTTATCCTGGTGGTCAGCGCTTCAGCACTCCTGCTGAGCTCCGTAAGACTACATACGGTGTTGAGCGTTTCCTGAAGCACGCTGTCAAGGGCATGCTCCCCAAAGGTCCTCTGGGACGCAGCCTGCTGAACAACCTCTATATTTACGAGGGAACTGAGCACAAGCACGAGGCTCAGAAACCAAAAGCAATTGATATTAACCAGTATAAATAATAAGATAGAAGATGGAAGTAATTAATGCAATCGGTCGTCGCAAGAGCTCTGTAGCTCGCGTTTACCTGAGCGAAGGCACAGGCAAGATCACGATCAACAAGAAGGAATTAACCGAGTATTTCCCTTCAGCTATCCTGCAGTACGTGGTTAAGCAGCCGCTGAACCTGCTCGAGGTGGCTGAGAAATATGACATTAAGGCAAACCTGGACGGTGGTGGTTTCACCGGTCAGAGTCAGGCACTCCGCCTCGCCATTGCCCGCGCATTGGTTAAGGTTAATGCCGAGGACAAGAAAGCCCTGAAGGTACAAGGTTTCCTCACCCGCGACTCTCGTGAGGTTGAGCGTAAGAAGCCAGGTCAGCCAAAGGCACGTCGTCGCTTCCAGTTCAGTAAGCGTTAATACTGGACTACGTTTAGTATCTAAACTGGTGGGACTCTGGCTAGATTACCCACTGGCTGATTCTAACAAGTAATCGCTTTAGCGCTTTTATCAAGCGTAGCGACTAAAAGAATTAAAAAGAAAGTAAACAATTAAAAAAGAAAAGCAAAATGGCTAGAACTAATTTTGATCAGTTATTGCAGGCTGGCTGTCATTTCGGTCACCTGAAGCGTAAGTGGAACCCCGCAATGGCACAGTATATCTATACTGAGCGCAACGGTATCCATATCATTGATCTTCATAAGACTGTTGTTAAGATCGACGAGGCTGCAGATGCCTTGAAGCAGATTGCCAAGAGTGGTAAGAAAATCTTGTTCGTCGCTACTAAAAAACAAACGAAGGACATCATCGCTGACAAAGCTACCAGCGTGAACATGCCTTACGTTATAGAGCGTTGGCCGGGTGGTATGTTAACTAACTTCCCGACTATCCGCAAGGCCGTAAAGAAAATGGCGAACATTGACAAACTGATGCAGGACGGTACTTTCAGCAACCTCTCTAAGCGTGAGTTGCTTCAGATTACCCGTCAGCGTGCAAAGCTGGAGAAGAACCTCGGTTCTATCGCAGACCTGACCCGTCTGCCTTCTGCCCTCTTCGTCGTTGACGTACTGAAAGAGCAGATTGCCGTTCGCGAGGCTAACCGTCTGGGTATCCCTGTATTCGGTATTGTAGACACCAACTCTGATCCTAACAATATCGACTTTGTCATCCCTGCAAACGATGATGCTAAGGACAGCGTAGAGGCAATCCTCACTGCATGCTGCAATGCCATCAACGAGGGTCTCGAAGAGCGCAAGGTGGAGAAGGCTGACGAGAAAGCTGCTGACGCTCAGGCAGAGGCTGACGCTGAGGAGGCTAAGCCAAAGCGTGCTACCCGCAAACCCCGTAAGGAGGTTGCAGAAGAGGAAGCTCCTAAGGCTGAGGAAGCTGCTCCCGCAGAGGAAGAGGCACCAGCTGCTGAGTAATATCGAAATAAAGATAATAACAACAAAATAAAAGAGATAAAAACTATGGCTATTTCTATAGACGATATTAAGAAGCTTCGCGCTATGACCGGTGCCGGTCTTGCTGACGTAAAGAAGGCACTGACTGAGGCAGAGGGCGACTTCGACAAGGCAAAGGAACTGCTCCGTGAGCGTGGACTTGCCATCGCTGCCAAGCGTAGCGACCGTGAGACATCTAATGGTTGTGTGCTCGTGAAGGCTGTTGACGGCTTTGCCGCTACCATCGCCTTGAAGTGTGAGACCGACTTCGTTGCCAATGGTGCAGACTTCATCGCACTGACCCAGAACATCCTTGATGCTGCCATCGCTGCCAAGGCGAAGGACATTGAGGCTGTTAAGGAGCTGACTCTTGCTGATGGTCAGAAAGTACAGGACGCTGTAACCCAGCGCTCTGGTATCACTGGTGAGAAGATGGAGCTCGATGGCTATAACGTCCTCGAAGGTGAGAACATTGAGGTTTATGACCACATGGGCAAGCACACCCTGTGCACCATGATTCAGTTAAACAAGGCTGCCGCAGAGATTGGTCATAAGCTTGCCATGCAGGTTGCTGCCATGAAACCAGTTGCCCTGACTGCTGAGAATGTTGACCAGAAGATTCTCGACGAGGAGTACAAGACTGCTGTTGAGAAGTCTAAGCTGGAGCAGGTACAGAAGTTTGTTGACAACAAGCTGAAGAAGGCTGGTATCAATCCTAACCTCGTTGACTCTGAGGATCATATCGAGAGCAACATGGCTAAGGGCTGGCTCACTCAGGAGCAGGCTGACGAGGCCCGCAAGCTCATCGAGACTGCTAAGGCAGAGGGTGAGGCTCAGTTGAAGATGCCTATGATTGAGGGTATTGCCAAGGGTCGTGTCCAGAAGTTCCTGAAGGAGAACTGCCTCGTTGACCAGGAGTTCCAGTTTGGTGACGGCGACAAGGCTACCGTATCTCAGTGGCTTGCCCAGCAGGACAAGGAGCTGAAGATTGTAGACTTCAAGCGTTTCACTCTTGTTGCAGAGTAATATCTAATCTATTATACAAAAAGTGCTGGCTCTTATGTAGAGTCAGCACTTTTTTATTTACTCTTCCCAATACCTTATCTTACGGGTTTGTATGACATTCGTTGTCTGACTGGGCGCATCTTTCTCCCAATAGACGATATTCAAAGCATTGCGCGTCCAGTTTCCGACATCGTCATGCGCCTCGTAGTTATTCCGCATATTGACAGACATCACACACTCATTCTTCTCATCATACACTTTCTGGCTCTGATTCAATATCTCATCCTTATCATTATAGATATACTCATTAATATAAGTGATATTGGCAGCCTTATTCGTCAGCGTACGCTTCACAAGCCGGTTAGTCTTATCATACTCATAGTCAATGACGCTCATACCCGAACGCTCTATCATCTTTCCTTGTTTCAGATAACCATACCTGTCATACACCCTATCCATAATATCAGGATTCTCCATTTTCCCATTCTTCGCAAAACGCTCCATGGGATTCTCTGCCACGGCATTCTCTGTCAAGACCTCCTGCACATGCCCCTTCAAACCGAGAATCATCGCATCTTTATAATAGGGTGTATTGGGCATATAGAAGAAATTCAGGTCCCTTGACCCATTATCATTCAGGGTTTCCGACACTTTGATATCCCCATAGGCACCAAAGAAATACTCTGCACCGCCCCTGCTGTTGTATTCCCCATACTCCTTTTCCAGCTTATTCAGGAAATAAGTATGGTTACGTTCCAGCATACCCGTGGTACGGTAAGGTCCAACCGTCACATAGACAGACTGTACGAACCGCGTAGTAAGTTGGATATTGACCATCACCTTCGCCCGGATACCATAATAATCCCCACGGAAATAAAGATCCTCACGGTCATCGGAGGTACCCCACTCCGTGAAACCCTTCTCCTTCATTGCCACGACAAAGGAGTCTACCGGTCCCTCAAGAGGAATACCCATAAAGTCCATACAACGGGTGTCAGTCTGCGCCTGAACACTCATAAACCCGAAAAGCATCAGGCAAAAAGTAAGTAACTTTTTCATCATACTTGTTGCAAAGATAATCATTTTAAGAAAAAAATCCTTATCTTTGCCACAAAAAAGAAAGAGACATGAAGATTTTTGCAGTAGGTATGAACTATATCCAGCACAATAAAGAGCTGGATGGAGCGTTATATAAGCCAGAGAGACCTGTCATCTTCACGAAGGCAGACTCTGCCTTGCTGAAGGATCACAAGCCCTTCTTCATCCCTGACTGGAGTGAGCGGATAGACTATGAGACGGAGCTGGTGGTTCGTATCTGCCGATTGGGCAAGAGCATTCCCGAACGCTTTGCCCATCGTTATTATGACGCAGTGACGGTAGGTATCGACTTCACGGCACGCGACTGGCAGCAGCAGGCACGCCAGCAGGGACACCCCTGGGAAATCTGCAAGGGCTTCGACGGCTCTGCCGTCATTGGCGACTGGGTGGACATCGGGAAGTTTCGCGATATACAGGCGATACATTTCCACCTCGACATCAACGGAAAGACAGTGCAAGAGGGCTGTTCGAGCGATATGCTCTATAAGGTTGACGAGCTGATAGCTTATATCTCCCAGTTCTTTACCCTGAAGACGGGTGACCTGCTCTATACAGGAACACCAGTCGGTGTGGGACCTGTCCGTATTGATGACCACCTGGAAGGTTGGCTGGAAGAAAGAAAAGTATTGGAATTCAATTGTAAGTAAATGAGGAAAGCAATACTGAGTTTTTATCTGATATGCTGCTGTCTGACGATAGGAGCACAACGTTTCTTTAACTTGACGGCACCACAGGTCAAGGTGGACTCTGTATTACCTGTGGTTTCCTACGCCATTCCTCTTTACGACAACTATGCGGACTCCACCTATTCCGTCAGTATAGAATATCCGGAGTTCATCCCCATGAGCGATACCGACATCAGGAACTATCAGCAAATCACGAGAGAAGAACTGCCCAAACTCCCTAAAGTAAGTCAGCAGATCAGCGTCTCCCGGAAGAAAGCCTCTCTGGAAGTGTCCCTCGTTCCTTTGGTCTATCGCAACAAGAAATACCAGAAACTGGTCAGTTTCATGTTGAAAGTAAAGTCCAAGGCTGTCAACAAGAAGGTTAAGAGCAGGCGTGCTTCCGATGGTAACCGCTATGCCGACCATTCCGTACTACAGGATGGTACATGGATAAAGATACGAGTACCTAAGACAGGAATCTACCAACTCAGCAGTGATTTGCTCCAGAAAGCAGGATTCACCAATAGCGGCAAAGTGAAAATATACGGCTATGGAGGTGGTCTGCAACCAGAGAAATTAACTGCTGACTATCTGATAGAGACTGACGACCTTCAAGAAATACCCACCTGTAATGTGGGAGGACGCAGGCTGTTCCATGCCATCGGTCCCGTCACATGGAACGAAAGACACCAACGTGTCCGCAACCCCTATTCTGACTATGGCTATTATTTCCTGACAGAGAGTGAGGGCGAGCCCCTGACCGTCAGTCAGGAAGAATTCCTTGCCACCTGTTATCCTTTAGAGGATGACTATAACACCCTTTATGAAGTAGATAACTATGCTTGGTATCAAGGAGGACGCAACCTCTATGATGCAACCATCCTGAGAGGAGGTACTAATTATGATTATACACTCAAGGCTTCTGGAAACTCCACAAAGGGTACCGTGACTGTCGTTGCCACAGCAAACCAAGCAACGACCCTTACCGTTAGTGTCAATGACGAGAATGTCGGCACTGTCACCATCCCTGCCTGTGGCAATTATGATGCCATGCGAGTTGCAAGCAAGACCTTCACTGTCGACAACCTCACAGCAAGCAATAAAGTGAGGATACTATCCTCTAACAGTAGCGCAGAAACTCGTCTGGACTACATCTCCCTGTATTGCGAGTCACCGGTGCAGGCTCCTGATCTGTCATCTGGCAGCTTCTCAGTTCCAGAGTATGTAGGGATGATTGCCAACCAAGACCACCATGCCGATGAGCCTATTGACATGCTCATCATCATACCGGAAAGCGGGAAACTCGCCTTACAGGCACAGCGATTAAAGGAACTTCATGAAGAGAAAGACAACCTGCGCATCCGCATCATCCCTGCCGATGAGCTATATAATGAGTTCAGCAGCGGGACACCTGATGCCAATGCTTACCGCCGCTATCTGAAAATGCTCTATGACCGTGCCACGTCAGAGGAGGATATGCCCAGATTCCTTCTCCTCTTTGGCGACGGCGCATGGGACAACCGCATGATATCATCTGCGTGGTCTAATGAGAGCCCCGACGACTATCTCCTCTGCTATGAGAGTGAGAACTCTTATAGCCATACGGACTGCTATGTCAGCGACGACTATTTCTGTATGCTCGACGACAACGAGGGTGGTGATATGCTATATACCGACAAAGCGGACGTTGCCGTGGGACGACTTCCTGTCCGCAGTGCCGACCAGGCTGTTGTCGCTGTAGACAAGATAGAACACTATATCAACAACGGCAATGCCGGAGCATGGCAGAATCTGGTCTGCTTCCTTGGGGATGATGGCAATAACAATCAGCACATGAATGACGCAAACGCCGCAGCATCCCTTGCAGAACAGTTACAACCTGCCTTACAGGTAAAACGGGTGATGTGGGATGCTTTCCCCCGCACCTCAACGGCAACAGGTAACAGATACCCTGACGTCACCCGTCTGCTATTACAGCAGATGAACAGTGGTGCCCTTATCATGAACTATTCCGGACATGGAAGCCCCACAGCTTTCTCCCATGAATATGTACTGACTTTACAAGATTTCCAAAACACCGTGTCATCCCACCTGCCCCTTTGGGTGACTGCTTCTTGTGACATTATGCCCTTCGACGGACAAGTGGAGAATATCGGTGAGTCCGCACTGCTGAACAGCCAGGGAGGTGCTATCGCCTTCTTTGGTACTACCCGGACGGTATATCAATCATACAACCGACAGATGAACCTCGCATTTGTCAAACACGTATTATCCAAGAAAACACCCATCGGCGAGGCGGTACGACTGGCGAAGAACGAACTCATCCAGACAGGAAGAGACCAGACAGCAAACAAATTGCAATATACCTTACTGGGCGACCCTGCCATAGCCTTGGCTTTGCCCACTCTCCCCATCACTATTGAGTCGATCAACGGAAAGGATATCAACACCTTGACAGAACCTCTGAAGATCAGTGCAGGAACCACCGTGGAAATAGCCGGGCACATCAATAATAGCGAAGGACAGACCGATGAGCTTTTCAACGGTGAGATGACTGCTACCGTACGTGATGCGGCAGAAGAGATAGAATGCCGTCTTAATGACACCTCAGAGGCAAGTACCGCTTTTGTTTATAACGACCGCACCAAGACGCTCTTCCAAGGCAGCGACAGCGTAAGACAAGGACGTTTCAACTTCTCATTTGCCGTTCCCCGTGACATAAGCTATTCTGAAGGAAATGGACTCATCAATGTCTATGCTGTTAATGAAGAAAAGAACGAGGAAGCTAACGGCTATACGGATCTGATTGCTTTCGGAGGGAAGAGCAGTGAGAGTGACGATCAGGAAGGACCTTCCGTATATTGCTACCTGAACAGCAGCTCGTTTGTGGATGGAGGTACCGTGAACACAACACCTTATTTTATTGCCGAGATAGAAGACCCCAGTGGCATCAACACCACGGGAAACGGCATCGGACACGACCTCCAGCTGATTATTGACGGAGAATTGTCGCGCACATATAACCTCAACGACTATTTCCAGTACGATTTCGGCAGTTATACCAAGGGAGTTATCGGATTCAGTATCCCGGAACTAAGTGAAGGATCGCATCACTTGCAATTCCGCGCCTGGGATGTGCTTAACAACTCAACCACCAGCGTACTGAATTTCAAAGTGTCCAAGAATGCCTCACCAACCTTCTTTGACGTGGAATGCACAAAGAATCCTGCCTCTACATCAACAGGTATCCGTATCATCCACGACCGTGTGGGAAGCAACATGGATATCGTCCTTGACATTTTCGATATGGCAGGTCACCATCTGTGGCAGCATCATGAGAACGGAACCCCTTACGACAACAGCTATCTGATAAACTGGGATCTCTGTGTCGATGGAGGACGCCGCCTGCATACTGGTGTATATCTTTACAGAGTCCGCATCAGCAGCGGTGGTTCCAGTCAAAGCTCTAAGGCAAAGAAAATCATCATCATAAGCAATAAATAAACCAATATTGCGTTTACTTAGATGATGAAAACAAATAAGATATATACGACCATTGTCATCCTGTTGCTCGCCACCTTGGCACATGCACAGGATACCAAGAGCCAGTTCAACCCTATTGACCATGCTGTGGTATCACAGACCATAGCTCCTGATGCCCGTGCCGCAGGTATGGGTGACGTGGGTGCTGCAACTGACCCTGATGTCAATTCCCAATACTGGAATCCGGCAAAGTACCCGTTCTGCATCAGCCGTGCAGGTATCTCTCTTAACTATACCCCGTGGTTGCGTCAATTAGTCAATGACATCAGTCTTGCCTATGTCTCCGGTTACTACCGTATTGGCGACTACTCTGCCATATCTGGTTCCCTCCGTTATTTCTCCTTAGGAGAAGTGATGACATCGATGGAGGATAACGCCATGACTGTCAAGCCGTATGAGATGTCGATAGATGTCGCCTACTCGCTGATGCTCAGTGAGAAATTCTCTCTTGCCGCAGCTATCCGCTGGTTGTATAGCGACCTCCGTTACGACTATTCTGAGGACTCCTCCCCTGCCTCTGCGTTTGCCGCCGACATTGCCATGTACTACAATAACTACATCAACATCGGGCAGCGTGAGTGCCAACTGGGACTCGGTATGAATATCTCCAATGTAGGTAGTAAGATTAAATATTTTGGTGATGACCGTTCCAACTTCCTGCCGGCAAACCTGCGTATTGGTGCGTCACTGATGGTACCTATTAATGAATACAACCGCTTCACCATCGCTGCCGACGCTAATAAACTGTTGGTTCCCACCATTCCCAAGCAGAATGACGGTGAGTCGAAAGAGGATTACGAGCAGCGTGTCATAGAGGAATACAATGATGTGGGTTCTATCGCTGGTATCTTCAAGAGCTTTGGGGATGCCCCTGGCGGATTCAAAGAGGAGCTGCAGGAGATTCAATGGAGCGTAGGTGCTGAGTACACCTATCACGACCAGTTTACCCTCCGTGCCGGTTACCACCATCAGAGTGAGAATAAAGGTAACTTGAAATACTTTACCGTCGGTGGTGGTTTCCGCATGAGTGTGTTCTCTTTGGATGTGGGTTATGTCATCGCCACAGCAAAGAGCAACCCATTGGACCAGACCCTCCGTTTCACCCTTGCCTTCGATATGGACGGCATCAAAGACTTGTTTAAGAGATGATCAGGGTCGGGATGGGATATGATGTCCATCAGCTGGTTGCCGGTCGGGAACTGTGGATGGGCGGCATCAAGTTGGAACATGAGTTAGGACTTCTCGGACATAGTGACGCCGATGTGCTGATACATGCCATCTGCGATGCTATCTTAGGGGCAGCAAATATGCGGGACATCGGCTATCATTTCCCAGACACCGCTGCTGAGACCGATGGGATGGACAGTAAGATTATCCTCAAGAAAACCATTGAACTGATTGCTACCAAGGGTTATCAGTTAGTGAATATCGATGCCACCATCTGTGCTGAGCGTCCTAAGATGAATCCTCATATCCCAGCCATGCAAGAATGTATGGCACAAGTCATCGGATGTGATGTGGATGCCATCTCCATCAAGGCAACAACTACCGAGAAACTTGGCTTCACCGGTCGTCAGGAAGGCATCTCTGCCTATGCTGTCGCATTGATTAGCAAGTGAATCACTAACTTCCTCGCCCACCCCTTGACGGCAACGATAGGGTACCCTGTGGGAAACCTCTGGGTTCCAACAGGGAAACTGATGGGTTCCTTAGGGGAAACCAATGGTTTCCATAGCGGAAACCGATGGGTTCCCACGTGGAAACCGATGTGTTCCAACATCCGCACTACCCCATAGCTTTATCCTAAGGAACCATGAAATCCTAATATCACCTTAAAAAGTGTCAATCTATCATACTATCTGTCAGCACAACAACCCACTGAATACCAGCGCGTTAACCCCTTTTCTTGACAGATTGACACTTTTTTCCCGATTTTTAATTTCTGGGTATATCTTGATTTTTGGTATCATAACACTTGATATTTAAAATAATAATTCTATCTTTGCAACACGATATTAACACGAGCTGAAGAAGTGAAAGAAAGGTACAGACGATTCAAGGAGTGGGAGAAACAGCCTCACCAGGTGGCTCCACTCTCAGAGGAAATGCACGAATGTGCTACCTGCGGTACGCACTATAAGGGCAACTACTGTCCCCGTTGCGGACAGTCGATGAAGATAGGACGTTATTCCTTCAAGAATGCCCTTCTGCTGTTCCTTGACGTATGGGGCATCGGAAACCGGGGTATGTTCCGTTCCATTCGCGACCTCCTGCTACGTCCCGGCTATATGATCCGCGACTATCTCAAAGGCATGCAGATGGCGTATTTCCCTCCTTTCAAGATGTACTTCCTGCTCTTCACCCTCTCGCTGCTGATAGATTCCGGTTTGAACATCCAGGGCATTAACCGCATGGAAGATGGGGAAGAGAAGGTAGAGGTAGAGGCAACCGCAAAGGCGGATGACGCGGAAGAAAAGCAGACCGCAGTGCAAATTAAAAAGACCGTGCGGAAGGCTGGCGGTTCACTCACAAAAGAGGAAAAGAAACAACTGGCGAAAAAGGAGCTCAATCGGATCATCGACGTAAGCACCGATTGGATCGAACAGCACGCTTCCTTAGCGCTACTGATCAGTCTGCTACTCTTCTCCTGTCCACTCTGGCTGCTGTTCCGTCATAGTCCCTCCCTGCCGGACATACGTCTGTCCGAGTGCTTTGTGGCGATGGTCTATATCAGCAATATGCTCCTTATCTATAATATTATTCCCTCACTGCTGTGCTTCAGCAAAGATGCTGAAAACATCTACGAGATACTTACTATGCTACTGGTCATCATTCCCGTCAAGCAACTGTCTGGTTTCAGTTACTGGAGCACCATCTGGCGTGTACCCTTAGCCGCCATTTCTTTCTTCACCATCGCCATGGCACTGTTTGTAGCCGGAGCATTTCTATATGCGAAAATATATGTCGCGCTCATTTAATTCCGCAACTCCTTTACTCCTACAACTTACAAATTTCCCCCTTAATCACACTTTAATTCAGAATATTTTATTATCTTTGCAACCAAAGGGATGTGAAACTACTCCCGCAGTTTTGCCACTGTATTATTAAACATTTAGCAATTATGGGCATATCAATAGACAATTTATGGGCAAAAGCCCAGCGTCTCTCACCAAGTGAGCGTCTAGCCTTGTCGCGCCGTTTAGCAGAAAGCGTCACCGAGACTGAGACTGCACGCCGTGAGCGTGTGACAAAGGAGATGGACCAGTTCTTCGGAGGATGGGCTGAAGATGAGCGTACCACCGACGAAATCATGGCACAGATACGTGCAGGGCGTACCACGAACACCTATCCCAAGCTCTGAGTCATGGCTGAACTGAAATACCTACTCGATACTTCTGTCTGTATAGAGCTGTTACGTGGTAATGAGCATGTACGCCAACGTTGTGTGGAGCACAATCAGCTATGCTGCATCTCGGTCATCACCTCTATTGAACTGCTCTATGGAGCCTACAATGCCCCCATTCGCTACCGTCAGCAAGAACTGGAGAAAGCGCGAATGCTGATAGACTATTACGACATCGTGGGCATTGACGACATTGCTGACGCATTTAGTCGTGAGAAAGTCCAGCTGGAGTCCATCGGTCAGACCATTGAGGATTTCGATTTGCTCATCGGCATCACTGCCCGCGAAAACAACCTCACCGTAGTGACTCACAACACCAAACATTTCAGCCGCATCGAAGACTTGAATACCGAGGACTGGATGTTATAAACAGAACAAATGGTGGAGAAACAATAAAACTGTCGCAGACCCTCTCGGGCTTGCGACAGATACATTGCCTTCCCCTTTTGGAGGCGTTTTCCATTCAAACTGGCTGACCCTCACGGGCTGGCAGTTAGCTTTTTAACATTTTAGTTTAACAATTAAACATTTTCTTGTTTCCAAGAAAAGTCGTCGCAAAGCGAAGTTTCGCTCTTCCATGCGCCATCCCATGACGGCTTTGCGGTTTTTTAAATCTGGGGCGCAAGTTGCGGAGCCTGCGCCCCAGATGGCATGTTTTTCCTTGGATAGGGGGAAGGGATCCCCCCAGACACCAAAGAATGAATTTAGATCTCACCAGTTCCGATAGGAGCCTCACCAGTCTCCTCATCGATATCAACACCTGGGGAACTGGTAAGTACGTTCTGCTTCATATCGAACTCGAATACATCCATTTCTGGCTCTAAATAATTTTTCTTATCCATTTCTTTAATCATATTAGTATTAAAGCGAGGAGGAGCACATACCCCTCCCTCGCTATCGTTATTTATCTGTTGAATTACTTCTGGAAGAACTTCTTACCGTTCTTGATGACTACACCCTTGTAGTTAGCGTCAACCTTCTGACCAGCGAGGTTGTAGGTAACACCGTCAACAACAGCCTTCTTGGTCTCTACAGTCTCAATACCGGTAACCTGATCCTCCTCAGAACCATCGAGCCATACCACACGGGCAGGAGCCGCAGTAGGTTCAGCGAGCAGATAGAACTGACCTTCAGGAATAATGCGCTCATCCGCGAACTTAGTCCACAGGAATCCATACTCTGCAATAGGAGCCAGGAAGTAAACTACCTTAGTAGAATATTTCTCCTTGATAGATGCGGCAAATTGTTCTTTATCAGCTGCCTGAATCTCGTTCTGAGACTGTGCACCACCATTCTTGTAGTTCTGGCTGTTATTTCCACCATCACCAGCACTATAGGCAACAGCAGCGTCCTTGTTTGTCTTAACAATAATGTTCACGTTAGCAGGAATGTAATAGTAACCACCGATCAGGTGCAACTGATCCATCATGATAGCTGTTCCGTCGGCAGCATTGTCAACGTATGCTCCATAGACCATTACGTTAGCCTCACCCTGCTTCTTGGCAATCTTAATACCACCAGCTGGAGTTGTAAATGTTCCATAGTAGTAAGAGCCTACGCCATTCTTCTTTGCAACAGGAATTGTTGGGTCATCAGGAGTTGGAGCAGCATTGTATTCCAATTTTACACCATAGAGTACGTTACCGAGAGCGTCGACGGGAAGGCCCTCACCAAGAGCCCCAGCATAAGCTGCTGAGGTATTGAAAGTCACCCATACAGCAGTACCCATGGCAGCGAAAGCATCCTGAGCAAAGCTGCCAGTTAAAGCAACAGATGCACCAGTAGGTATATAGTTTACTGTGAGTTCCTGAGCGCCGTTCTTAACAAAAGCACCTGCTGCAACAGCAGCATCAGCCAAGTTACCCTTGAAAGTAACAGTAGTAAAATATGTATTTGCAAAAGAATTTGCAGCTAACGTCACACCGGCAGGAAGCTCGATAGATTTAAGGAGCACAGTTGTCTTAAATGCGTTTGCCCCAATTGAAATATTATCCGTACAAGCAGTAAAGTCAACCTTTGTCAGAGCACCGAGACCCTCGAATGCACTTATCTCAATAGTAGTCAGTGAAGCTGGAAGAATCACAGTTTTAACCTTGTTATTAACAGCCTCGAATAACTGATTCAAAACTTCAATCCTCGTATTCTTCAGATCCAGTTCTTCGATAGCTGTTTTAGCAAAGGCACCAGCACCAATAGAAGTAACGTTGGGTTTACCATCCTTCAAGTCTGCAAAAGTCACAGTAGCCAGTTTTGTGCAGTTCTGGAAAGCTTTAGCAGCGATATTTGTCACTGTATTTGGAAGCTTAACCGTTGTCAGAGATTCGTTCTTACCATCTACAAGCGTGCCAAAGAAGTTGTTAATAATAGAAATCTGAGTATTGCTGAGGTCAAGAGTCTCAATGGCCGTGCCAGCGAATACATCACCAGCAATTGAAAAATCAGCAGTAGAGCCCTCGAATGTGACAGTAGCCAGTTTTGTGCAGTTCAGGAAAGCATTAGCAGCGATCTCTTTCACTGTCTTTGGAAGCTTAACCGTTGTCAGAGATTCGTTCTTAACATCTGCAGTCGTGCCAAAGAGTTTGTTAATAACAGCAATCTTTGTCTTGCTGAGGTCAAGTTTCTCAATGGCTGTGCCAGCGAATGCACCCTCAGCAATTGTTGCATTAGTCTCATCCGCGAATGTGACAGCAGCCAGCTTTGTGCAGTTCAGGAAAGCATTTCCAGCGATAGTTCCCACTGTATTTGGAAGACTAACCTCCGTCAGAGATTCGTTCTTAACCGATGCAGTTGTACCTAACAGGTTGGCAATAGCAGTGACCTTAGTCTTGCTGAGGTCAAGTTTCGTAATCTTGGTTCCCTTGAAAGCATTTTCTGCAATCGTTTTGAGATCTTTAGCTGCACTGAAGTCTACAGTAGTAAGATTCTCACAGCCTTTGAAAGCAGCATTAATCGTTGCCAGATTAGCATTGAACGTAACGGAGGTGATGACATCGTTGTTCAGGAAAGCGTCTCCGTTTATCCCGATAACTTTGAATTCCAGCGGGTCTGCACCATCCTCAATTGCAAAATTAACTGTTGCAGGAATCACAAGATTAGCCACATCACCATTATTCACAAAACCTTTAATCACGGCTGTGCGATTATCGCCATCCACAGTAGCTGTGAAACGCAAAATGGTGTTAGCACCTTCGTAATCTGCAGCCCATCCAGCCAGTGGCAAGAGAGCCATCAAAAACAATAAAAGAAAATTTTTCTTCATACGTTTAACATTTAAATTAATAAAAAAGTGAATTAATAAATAAACACGTCCCAGTAGACCGACTGCTCCCCTGCCGGTATTTATCAATTCTAAACGTATGGATACAAAAAAGACGTGGGAGTAATGTTTCTCTCCGCGCCTATCCCTGAAGTCAGGCTCTCGCATTGCCCCTTGATAAGGATAAGCAACTTCAAGCCTGCCCACGCCGAGCGATTATGTACATTCACACTACGGCGCACCACACCCAAGGGCTATATACGCAAAGACAGTAAACCCAATAGTAGAGTCTACACCTTATTATATATATAAAAGGGAATGATAGCCGCAGGCGGATATAAAAATCAACCCACGCGGACGTCTCTGTTGCATCACCGCTGTATCAAGTTTCAAATTTGCGAGATTTGACTCCACAGACAGGTAACGTTTCGAAAACGCCCTTTCGAGACTGGTCGTACAAGTGACCAGAGGTCTCGATCCATCGATGTTATTAATTGTGCCCGCCCTCTCGTGGACAGGTTTCGGGTGCAAATTTAAACAATTATTTTAAACTGACAAATATTTTTAAAGAAAAATCACATTTAAAGGCTAAAAAACTTGATTATCGATAGAATCTTAGAGAGGTAAGAGGTAAGGGATTTGCTCAGTTACTAAAAAGGGGATACAAAAAAATGCCGCTACTCACCACGAGCAGCGACATCCAAAGCCTATGTTTAACTAAAAATCCTTTTTAAAACAATTCCAGCCTTTGTGGGGCTGGAGGTCTCGCCTTTCGGCAAGTTATCTAAACTAATACTAACCTTTCGTTTAAAAAAGAAAGTTATGAGCGCCTCACGGCGACCACTGTTATCCTAACACATTTAAAACTTTCTTATTACCAATAACTAAAAACCTAAAACTATAAATATTACTACTAACCTAAAACAATCTATTAACCGAATGTCTTACCGGAACCGCTTGTTCCTTTTGACGATGCAAAGGTACGACGATTTCCGAAACCTGCAATGACTTTTTTGCTTTTAATCGCGAAAAATGGTATCTTCTTGACCTAAATCAACGAATTGTGTGCGCAAACAATGAAAAAACAGGGTAAAATGACTCGTATTATGGTATTTATTTGTACCTTTGCGTTATGCGTATATTGATAGTCAACACGAGTGAGCGGGCTGGAGGAGCTGCCGTGGCTGCCAACCGCTTGATGGAGGCACTGAACTACCATGGTGCAAAGGCGAAGATGCTGGTGCGCGACAAGCAGAGTGGTGCATTGACGGTCGTCTCCTTACCCCCGTCATGGAAGCAGCATTGGAATTTCCTATGGGAGCGATGCTGTATATGGCTCCATCTGCGACTGCGCCGTTCCCACCTTTTTGACATCGATATCGCCAATGCCGGGACAGACATCACGAGTCTGCGGGAGTTCCAGGAGGCAGACATCATCCACCTGCACTGGGTCAACCAAGGGATGCTCTCCCTGAAGGATATCCGTAAGATACTGCAGAGTGGCAAGAAGGTAGTATGGACGATGCATGACATCTGGCCAGCCACGTCCATCTGTCACCTGACCCTCGACTGCAGGAATTTCGAGACCCATTGCCAGCAATGCCGTCTGCTGCCGGGAGGTGGTTCCACCAACGACCTTGCCGCCAAGGTATGGAGACAGAAGCAGCGGATGCTGGAGGGACAGCACCTCACCTTCGTCGCCTGCAGCCAATGGCTTGCCGGTGAGGCACGGAAGAGTGCCCTGCTGCAAGGACAGACCATCACCAGTATTCCGAATCCTATCGATACCCACCTATACCGTCCCCTTGACCAACAGGAGGCACGACAGGCACTGGGACTGCCACATGACCAGCGGCTCATCCTGTTTGTATCCCAACGAGCCACCAACCCCTATAAAGGAATGCAATACCTGACAGAGGCTTGTGAACGGCTCGTCAACCAATATCCTGAGATGAAAGAGAACACGTCGGTGGTAGTCTTAGGAGGACATGCCGAGGAGGTGACCGCTCCCCTGCCCTTCAAGAGCTATGCCCTGGGCTACGTCAATGACGAGCAGCGCATCGTGAAGGTTTATAACGCTGCTGACGTGTTCGTCCTCCCCTCCCTCTCCGAGAACCTTCCCAACACCATCATGGAGTCGATGGCTTGCGGGGTACCCTGTGTGGGGTTCCGTATCGGGGGCATCCCTGAGGAGATCGACCATCAGGAGAATGGCTATGTGGCAGCCTACCGGGATGCCGCCGACCTTGCCAGAGGTATCCGGTGGGTATTGGACGAAGCACCGAGAGAGGAGGTGAGGAGTGCCTGTCTGAGGAAAGTAGCACATAACTACTCCCAGCAGCGTGTCGCACAACGTTATATAGAAGTCTACGAGCAATGAGAATAACGATTATTACCGTCACCTATCAGGCTGCAGCCGTCCTGCAAAGGACGCTCGACAGTGTCAGCAGACAGACCTTCCAACAAATCGAGCACCTGATCATCGACGGTGCCTCAAAGGATGACACCGTCAAGATAGCGGAAGCCTACCAGAAGAAAGTAGCCTATCCCGTCATCATCCAGTCTGAACCCGACCATGGACTCTATGACGCGATGAACAAAGGACTGCACAAGGCGACTGGTGACTATCTCGTCTTCCTCAATGCAGGTGATACCCTCCATGCGGACGACACCCTGACCACTCTTACCTCTCACCTCTTACCTCTCACCTCTCACCTCTCACCCGCTGTCATCTATGGAGATACCGCCATCGTAGACAGTGAAGGAAAGTTCCTGCACCTTCGCCGTCTCCGTCCTCCCAAGCGACTCACATGGAGATCATTCAAACACGGTATGCTCGTCTGCCATCAGGCTTTCTACGTACGTACCGACATCGCGCAACAGGAGGACTACGACCTGCGGTATCGCCATTCCGCAGATGTCGACTGGTGCATACGGGTGATGAAACGAGCCGAAGAGATGCGGCTGCCCCTGGTAAACACCAACACCATCCTCGCCGACTTCATGGAGGGCGGCAATACCACTCAGAACCATCGAGCCTCCTTGAAAGAGCGTTATCAGGTGATGTGCCACCACTACGGAAAGGCTTCCACCATTGTCATGCATGCGTGGTTCGTATTACGCCAGCTATTCCGCTGAATGTCATCCTTATAGCTTTATATTGTAAATTAAAAAAAGGAGTCCGGATCTTCACAGACCCAGACTCCACACAATGTAAAGTTCTAAAAATTACCCATTGGGTAATGCCTTATTTACCAGCAAGACCATCTGCAAAGCCTGCATAGGTATGCTTGCGATAATAATTCGAATCCCAGAGACCGACGGGTTCTCCCTTACGCCATCCGCTATCAGCGGGAGCGTCGGTAGCGCACCACTGGCAGATACCCCACTGCTGATTAACAGGGATAATCTCCTTATACTTCTCGATGACGAACGTATAGAGTTCAGCCATCTGATGGTGCATCTCCTCAGTCATATCAACGGTCTTCACACTGTTGCCGTCAGCATCCACATAACCCATGTCGAGCTCACTGATACGGCACAGCTTACCAGAGGAAGCCATCAGCTTCAACATATTCTCGATAGCAGCCTTCTTGCTTGCCTGTGTGGTAGGATTAGCATAGCAGGAGATGTGCATCTGTGAACCGATACCGTCGATCTTCGTCACGCCATCAGCCTCCCAGCGCTTGATCCAAGCGATCAGACTCTTCAGCTTGTTGTTCTGATCCCAGTCGCTCTCCAAGTTGTAGTCGTTGATGAAGAGTTTGATGTCCTCAGGACCATACTGACGAGCCAGACGGACAGCAGTGCGGACATAGTCGAGGTCACCCAGCTTGTCGGCATCCTGCCAGAAGAAGTCGGTAGTGTTCTCTGGTGTACCATGCTGCAGAGCATAGACGCCCTCACCGTCAGGATTACCACCAGAGATAGCCTCGTTGACAACATCCCAAGCCTTGACCTTACCGTCACAAGCCTCCATCATACCGGCAATCCACTTCTCCATAGCCCATGTCAGGGTGTCCTTACGCTCCTCAGGAGTCAAAGGAATACCATCACCGGACTTCTCTATTTCTAATACTACATTATCAATATAATAGTTACCGTCAGCAGCGTTCGGTGACATATTGAAGGCGATAGACTTCATACCCTTGCCCTCGGGAGCCATAGAGGTATCGAGGGTCAGTGTCTTTTCGTAGGTCTGCCATTCGTTGGTGAAGGAGACGGTACCTGCACACTGCCAATGCTGATACTCACCTGGTCCGAAGTGAGCCTGTGTGTCCACATTAGTACCTGCACAACCACCATCTGCTCGATAGTCGAAAGATACATGAATCTTATCACCAGCATTCAATACCTCGTTGGAGACGATCCAGAACTGGCTCTCCCAAGCATCTGCCTGTCCACCGTTAGAAGCAATTTTCACACCACGGCTTCCGTTCTTACCAACACCGTCAGTAATCTCATAGACCGTAGCACCGGCATTCTCCTTCTTGGCGAAGTTTGTGGCATCGTCACCCTCCATGTCACCATTGTTGATCAGGCTAACCATAAAGGTAGCGGGACCTGCAGCCTCCAGGCTGACAATCTTCAGCGATTTCAAGGTGTAGACACCTACGAACTCACCAGACTGCAAGAGGACGAACTGTCCACTCTTTGCCTCTGCAGGAGAGAACTCGATAGTGAGCTCATTCTCACCAGCGACAAAGTCAACGACACCTTCCTTGATAGCACTGCCCCAGTCACCGACCTTGAAGTGCAGGATACCATCACCGGAAGCCTCCATGTTAATCGTCATCTTATACTTCTTTCCACCATCAAAAGAAAGACCTCCGCAAGCATGATACTGCAGATCATACCAAGGATCGATAGGAGCGTCGGTGGTCACCTTCAGACCACCATCCATGGTGATGTGCGCCATTGCCGTGCCACTACCCCAACCGTAGTTGTAAGTAGTACCGGTGGTATAGTCGATAGCGGTCACCTCTTTCTCGACCATCGCATCAGGATCAATCTCGATAGGTTTGTCGGCAAGCAGCGAGTTCAGCCATTTCACGGGCTGCTGTGAGTGCCAGGCAAGAGTATGTCCGTAGACAGACATGCCGGCATCAGTAGCATTATTCACAAACTCACTTACCGTCGCAAAGTTCATCTCACCTTTATCGTTAACGACAGACGCCATCTTCATGGCATTGCCGGCAACGATCTCCGTGAAGTTGGAGTTGGCAAGCGAATAGACCAGCTCTTGTTTATTGTAGTCAGGAGCCGCAACAGCCAGACCCAGATGGAAGTCCGAATTGTCCACATACTCCTTCAAAGGCTCATAGGCTTCCAGATAAGCATACTCAGCAGTCATGTCTGGACGTCCTACCTGGTATGTCTGGTCGAACTCGTCGGCACACGAAGCCATGAACATGGATCCGAGTGCTGATATGATTAATACTTTCTTCATAGTTTCCTATTTTTAACGTTATTAATTATAGGTAGGAGTAAACTCCTCAGACTTGACACCACTGCGCTGCCAAACGAGACTCTCGGTGACAACGGTACCATCAACCTTATAGACCAGTTCCAGCAAGTCACGGTCCTTATTGCCCCAAGACTTCTTGGCGCCACCATCGGTAAAGCTACCAGAACCTGATGCTGTTTTGCCCGGTGTCAGACATGTAATAGAGCAATTGTCGTCGTTGTCGAAGGTCAGCAACAGATCAACCTGGTCACCATCTACAGTAGCATGATAGACACTCTGGTTCAGAGACTTAGTCTCAATCAGTACATTACCAGCCTTCTCGATGTTGTCAATGCTGGAATTACCATTGGTCAACCAATAGCCAGAGTACTTGTTCTGGAACTTCACACAATAGAGTACATAGTCCATGGGAAGTGTCTCCCACTGTGACCCATCGGTGCGGATAGCAACACCACCCTCTTTCAACTCACCTGTCAGAATTCTGCCGAAGCCCGTCTGACCAGTCATTACCAAAGGAATAACATAGGTGTTCTTGACAGCATCGGGGTCGTTGAAGAAAGCGTCTGTCAACTGTACCTCTGTCACACCGTTCATCTTTCCATTGAATTTCAGATCAGTGGTAGACAGGGTATAATACTCCGACGGCATCACCTTAACAGGAGTACCATCGGCAAAGGTCAGGTTGTTCACCAAAGTAGGATCCACGGCAACCTGCACACTGCCATTAGAGCCATTGTACGAGCCACCGAAAGTAGCCTGAATCTGGCACTTATGGGCATGGTCAAGTGTCAAGTCATACTCGTCATCACCCAGCACGATGGTGCGGACAGGATACTGATACGCGAAATATACAGTGGTGCCCCCCTCGTAGTCGGGGAATGATGCATCGCCATTCTTACAAGAGGTGAACAGCGCACCAGCCAGCAACATGCTGAGCATATATGAAATTTTCTTATTCATAGTCATTTTAGAATTTTACATTATTAATTATTTGGCCATCCATCATTCTGTTGCAGATTGCTCCACTTCCGAAGCTCACTGAAAGGAATAGGACCGTAAATCATATAATCCTGATACTGACGGGGCTCTACGTCAATCTGGCGGTAGTTCAGGGCACCAGTACTGCTATTGGTAGTGATATTCACACCCTTGGCGGTCTCGGTCAGGTTAGCCTGCCAACGGCGCAGGTCCCAGAAGCGCTGATTCTCGAAGCAGAGCTCGATACGACGCTCGTTACGAATCAACTGACGCATCTTGTCCTTGTCGTTCTTAATGCTCTCCAGATAAGAGTCATTCCATCCGTCCTCATGAACACGGGCACGGAGTGCCTTGATGACATCATAAGCAGAGAAGCCGGCACCACCCACATTAGCAGTAGGACCTTGTGCCTCATTGGCAGCCTCCGCATAGTCGAGCAGTATCTCGGTTGTACGGATACGGGCACCGAAGTGGCGCTGGTCAGTCGTGTTGTTGGGGTTCAGGTTGACATCATCACGCAACAGTTTACGCATATAGAAGCCTGTGGTGGTAGAAGCACCTGTCTCCTTGTTCAGACCATCGATAGTGGTAGCGTCAGAGGCAGTATTGATCGTCTTGTTCTCAGCACCGATAACATCTCCATTCACCAGGATGTACATCTTCAGACGCGGGTCACGGTTCGCATAAGGATTTGCCGCGTCATAGTCGGGTGCAGAGGTGATAGGATAACCGCTCGCTGTCGGGAAGGCGTCCACCAGGTTCTGGGTAGGATTGATACGTCCGTGACCATACAGTGAGGGAGGATAGTTGTCGGACTCCATGTCATGACTTTCTCCTACGACACCACGCCATACAATCTCAACAGGGTCTGGATCCGTGAACTTATAGTTCTTGATATAATCCTTGTTGGCAAACCATTTCCAACCTGTAGGATCCACGTTGGCACTCAGACCGCCACGGATCTTCAGATAGTCAGCAGCATACTTGGCAGCCTGCTCCCAGGTCATGGCACCAGCAGACTGATAGGCTGGAGAAGCTGCGAAGAGAGCCACCTGAGCCTTGACGGCAGTGATGATGTTACCATCAATCTTACCACGCTGCATGTTACCGAAAGCACGGTTGTACTCTGCGTCATTAGCACCGATGGATGCATACTTGGCAGGAACATTCTCAGCACTTACGTCACCATACTGGGCAGGAACATACTTCAGAGCCTCGTCGAAGTCAGCCATAATCTGGTCGATACACTCCTTGAAGGTGTTACGTGGCAAGTTGAAATCAGAACTCTGATCCTCGGAAGTCAGATGGATGGGCACACCCATCAGCTGTCCGCCAACCATACCGCAATGGGCACGGAGGAGATAGAACATGTGCAGGGCACGCAGTGCGTATGCCTGACCTTTATACAGGTCCATGTGCATCTGGTTCAGAGCCTCACTGGTATAGTCCCATCTCACCTTCTCGATGTTCTCCAGGAACAAGTTACAATACTGGATGGCATGATAGCGAGTCTCCCACTGGTTGATAGGATTCATCTCAGAAGTCCAGCTACCGGTGGCCATCTTCTTGTAGTTGTTGTCGGCATTATTAGACACTGCGTCATCGGTGGCAACGTCACTGACTGACGAGCCGTCGTATGGCAGCACCAGGAAGGCGTTGTCAATCAGACCACGCGCGAACTGGGGATCATTATACATTTCGGTAATCTCCTGATTATTCTCCAAAGCGGGTTTAATCAGGTCGTCACAGGCAGTCAGTGCCATGACAGCAGTTCCGAAAAGGATGATATTTTTAAGTTTCATATCTTTAGTCTTTTATGTTTTAGAACTTAACTTGTACACCGAGGTTGTAGAAACGAGACTGTGGTGCGTCACCAACCGTCATCTCCAACAACTCACGCTCCTTGGCAATGGTCAGCAGACTGTTGCCGCTGGCATATACAGAGAGCCCCTTGATGATGCCGTTGCCGATGATGGACTTCGGGAAATCGTAGGTCAGCTGTACCTTGGCGAGATCAAAGCGGGAAGTGGAGTACATCCAGAAGTCAGAGTTGGTATTGTTGTTAGCACCACTCTGAGTCGTCAGACGAGGATAGGTGGCTGTTGCGGCAGTCTCCGGAGTCCAGCGACCACGAACCACTTCAGAATACTTGTCGTTACCAGAAATCCACCAGTAGCTGTTGCTCTTCATGGCATGTCCGCCGAAGCTGCCAACACCTAACATGAACAAGGTGAAGTTCTTGTACTTGAAGGTCAGGTTGACACCCAAGGTGGTAGGAGCACCATACCAGCCTGCCTTACCCAAGTTCACCTGGTCTTTGGTATCGATGATACCATCACCATTCTGATCCTTGTACTTCAGGTCACCAGGACGTACGGTGGCACCCAGTTTCTGCTCAGGAGAGTTGGCGATGTCGTCTTCATCCTTGAAGAAGCCCAGGCACTCATAACCCCAGATGGCATCCAGTGGCTTACCCTCACGATACTGATACTTATCAGCATAGTTGGTGTCGTCACGCTTGGCTGCATTGGTGGTGTAGTGAGTCAGGTTGAGACCAACCTTCATTCCGAAATCCTTACCAAAGTCCTTCTTATAGTTCAGGGCAAGGTCGAAACCTGTACGGCTGTCCTCATTGAAGTTGATGTAGGGCAGGAAAGAAGACTCAGGATAGTATACACGGAAGTAGCTGGGAAGTGTATTGCTGGCTGTAATCACTCCACCAGTAATCTTGTTGGTGAAGAAAGAGAAGTCAGCTGTCAATGCCTTCTTCAGCAGTGCTGCATGCAGACTCATAGAGAACTCCTTACGATGCAGGTAGGTGAAGTCGTCGTTACCACCACGCTTTGACTGGACAGCGGAGTGACCGGTCTCACCATTCCAGTCCCACCAACCACCACTCTGATAGTTAGCGAGGTACATGTAATAGTCGCTGATGCCCAAGTCGGTCTTCAGGTCGCTATAGCTGGCGCTCAGTGTCAACTCGTCGAAGACGTTCTGGTTCTGCATGAAATTCTCCTTGGCAATGTTCCATCCCAAAGTGAACGAGGGAGAGACACCGGCACGATGACCTTCCGGCAGACGTGCTGACCATGGAGTAGCGATGGCAATGTCGGCATAGTATTTCTTGTCGTAGTTATAACCTACCTGGAAACCTAAGTTGGCATTGCTCAGCTTATGATAGACACCAGATACGGTCTGCTGCCAACCATTCAGTACTGCGATGGCACTCACATTGTGTACACCACCGAAAGTACGGTTGAAGTCGAAGTGTGTGTTGAAGGCAATCATCTGGTTGTCGGTAGAGCCGCTGATGTTCTGTACACCAGACTTCTCATCCTTCGTGTCATGATTGTTCAAGGCAACGATGACATCCTGACCATTGTACTTAGCCCAAGTCGGCTCGTAAGTAGCATACTTGTTGTTGAAGGAGGACGTGTAGCTGGTAGCATAGTCGACAGCGACCTGTGCATGGAAGCTCAGACCCTTCAACAGTGCAGCAAGGTCAACATTCACACCAGCGTCGAACTGGAACTGACGACTGGTCCACGTGTTGTAACCTGCAGAATACATATCCGCGATCACGTTGGTCTGGTCTGCCTCAGTAGCACCACCACTCAGGAAACAGCCATTGATAATGTTATTGGATGCTCCAATCATAGTCAAGGCAGCAGCAGCGTTCTCATCCAGATAGCTCAGCGGAATCAGTGGGCTGATACGGTTAGGACGCATGGTAGCAGCCTGCTGCCAGAAATTAGCGCCATTGGTACCACGAGAGTTGTAGTAAGTGGCATTGGCATTCACGAAAGCGTCGATGAAGTTGTTGATCTTCATATCCACATTACCACGTACGTTGAAACGGTCAATGAAGTTGCTCTCTGCCTCACCGAAGTTACGGAAGTCACCCTGACGATAGTAGCTGACGTTGGCATAGAACTTAGCTCGCTCGTTACCACCCTCAACCTCTGCCGTGATATCGGAACGGTTGTAGGACTTCTTGATAAACTCAGAAGAGTAGAAGTTCACGTTCGGATAACGATAGGGGTTATAACCTAAAGAGGTATTATAGATATCCTCCTGGCTATAGAGGGGATCGAGTCCGTCATTGGCACGAGCCTCGTTGAAGAGCGTCATATACTCGGCAGAGCCCAGATACTTAGGATAGCTCTTTGCCACTGCCCATCCTGTGTTGGCACGAACATTGACACGCAGACCGTCTGTGACACGACCACGCTTGGTGGTAATCAGCACAGCACCCTTTGCGGCACGGCTGCCATAGAGGACAACTGCCTGTGCACCCTTCAGGAATGTGATTTCCTCAATCTCATCAGGCTTCACGTTATTGGCAGCACGAGGTACACCGTCAATCAATACCAGCATGCCATTGGGGGTATTGTCAGCATTGTACTCGGAAGAGCCCTCAAAACCCCACAAACCAGCGCCAGTGTAACCTGCAACGTAACCTTGCATATTGTCAAGGCTGTACGTATTATAGTTTTTCTCCATAAGCTCCCGGTAGTTGATAGACGAGACACCACCCATCACATCCTCCTTTGCTACCTTACGGAAAGCAACGTTGACGAGGGAGTCTTCGCCTGTCTCAATCTGAGCCGCTGCTGGCAAAGCAACTGTCAGGCAGAGAGCTAATGAGGCATATTTAATATTCTTGGTAATCATAATTACTAATTTCTAATTACTAATTTTTAATTGTTTGTTTACCATCCGGGATTCTGAGGATACTCGCTGTAAAGGTAAGTTTCATCATCCTTCAGAGGAAGCAGATAGTGTTTGGTACCAAAGGCACGCTCCACAATGGGGGTTTCGCTCCAACCAGTTACCTCAGCATCGCGAGGATCATTCTTGGTGAAGTCGTAATTTCCTACACGACGGAACTCCTGACGAGTCTTGATATTGTAAGGAGCCTCGGTGAGGAGCAACCAGCGCTGCAGGTCATTCCAGCGGAAACCTTCAAAGGCAAGCTCGCAAGCACGCTCACGACGAACCTCATCCATAAACTTGTTCTTGTCGGTAAGGTATTTGTCTGCTACATGACCAGCACCTACACGATCACGAAGAACATTGATGGCATCAACGGCAGACTCGCTGCATTTGCTGCTCTTGTAAGAAGGACCACCTGCTGCGGCACCTGCCTCTGCATACATCAGATAGATGTCTGCTACACGCATATATGGCAGATAGGTCTGCAGGGCACCACCCCAGTTGTACATACCATCGTACTTGTTACACTGGTGGGGAACCAACTTCTGACAGAAGTAACCGGTACGGCTACCGTTACCTGAACGGGCGGGATCACCTGTGGGCACCATGTTACCTCCAGTGAACATCTCCAGATACTGGAATGGTTTGTCGGCATCACCAGGAGTAGTGTTCAAGAACTTAAAGCCATCGAACATGATGTCATGATAGAAACGTGGGTCACGGTTCTTGAAAGGATGTGTCGGGTCGAATCCAGAGTCAGGATCGTCCAAAGGAAGACCATTCTCCATACCATACGCATAATTGATATAGTTGGCAGTAGGCATGTGGATGATAGCATCGTGCTCAACGAGGTTGTTCACCTTCGGTCCCCACAACTTGGCGAAGTTCCAGTTAGAACCGTTGATGTCGGGCATCGGACCACGCATGATAGCCTCTACGCTACCTGGCATTCTCCAACTCTGACCTGTCGTATAGAAAATATCAGAGAAGTTAGAGCTTGAGCTCTTGTCTGCGACATGGTTGTAGATATCCTCATACTTATACTCTGCAAGAGCGTATGGAGACTTGCCACTCTCGATGTCGGCAATAGCCTCAGCAAGTGCATCAGCAGCACGCTGTGCCAGAGCAGTATTATACTGGTAGGTCTTACCATTCTTGGAAGCACCGGTCTGAGCACCAATCTCATTCAATGGAGAAGCTGCCCACAAGAGTGCCTTACCTAAGTAACCCAGTGCACAAACACGGGTGATACGGAGGTCGTTATGACCTACTGTCTTCTTACCGACGGTAGTATTATCCCAGTTGTCAGGCAACAGGTCTGCAGCGGCACGGAAGTCTTCGGCACATTTCTCCGCACACTCCTGGAAGGAGAGACGTGGCAGGTCGAAAGGACCGGTAGCAGCAATCACATGGTCAACATAGGGCAGACCACCATACCAAATCATCTGCTCCAAATGCCACCAGGCACGGAAGAAGAGCAGCTGACCCTTGATGAGGTTTTTCTCCTCTTGGGTTGCATTGGTCATCTTATCCAGATTCTCCAAACCGAGGTTCATCTTACGGATGCAATACCAAGCATGCTCCAAGGAATGAGCGAATTTATCTGTAGAAGAAGGATTCAGATTATTACTATTCCTGTGCAGATAGCTCTGGTCGTCCTTATACCAATAGCGATAGTCACCCAGATCGAAGTGAGCGGTCTCATGGCTGTCACCACCACCGGTATTCATTATCTCATCCTCACCCCAGTTGAAGGTGCAGCACCAGAAGTTGGATTCCTTGTTAGGAACACAGTTGTAGGCTTCCTCCACAAAGCCTTGGAAGCTTTTGAAGTTCTGGAACGCCATCTCTGGGTTTACATCAGAATCAGGTGATTTGTCCAGATAGTCCTTGCAGGAGGTAGCTCCGAAGGAGAGTGACAAGGTTGCTACACCTAATAATATATATTGATTAATCTTTTTCATTGTTGTTCTCATATTAAAGATTGAACTTTACACCAAAGTTGATACGCTTCACGGTTGGATATGCACCCGTGGCACCACCATTACTTGAGAAGTTCGACTCACGGTCGTCAGGCATGCGGGTCCAGAGCCAGAGGTTATTACCGCTGACGAAGACCTTCAAATCCCTGATGCCCAACTTGCGAACCCAAGGCTGATTAAAGGTATAGGCAACCTCCACGTTCTTCAGACGGATATAGCTACCGTCGCAAAGATACTGCGTACCATAATAATAAGAAGGCTGAGAAATGAAACGTGGTGTCAGCACCTTTGCACCTGTGTGATTGTCACTCCACCATGTTCCCTGGTCATAAACATTAGCCTGCATACGGTCAGACAAGCTGATCATCGTCACGTCACGGGTTACGTTAGTAACACCATAGAACTGTGCAAAGCAGCTGAAGCCCTTATACTCAAAACCTATCGTGGCATTGTAAGTGTTCTGTGGAGAACCAGAATAGCCATAAGGAACATTATCATTCGCATCTACGACACCATCACCATTGAAGTCGACGATATAATAATCACCTGGCAACTTCTGACCATCACTTGAATCATGCTTTGGCGTACCATAAATATCATCGTAGTTCTGAGTCATGTGCTTGCTGATATGAGCGTGTTGCTGACCAATGGCATAGCCTTCTGCCTTACGATAGCTGGGATACAATGCGGGGTCATCACGCATAATCACCTCGTTGACAGCATGGGTCATACTCATATTAGCCCACAGACGCATCTTGTTGGCGAATACCTTGTTGAAGCGGACCTCCAACTCATAACCGTGTGTCTTTACCTCACCCTGGTTTACCAAAGCGGCAGCCTGTCCGAAGTAAGAGGGAACCTGACGAGAACCAGCAACCAAGATATCCACACGCTTGTCATGGAAGATATCGAATGAACCGGCGATCAAGCCACCGAGGAATCCATAGTCGATACCGAAGTTGAACTTCTTCACTTTCTCCCAGTGTACGTCAGGGTTACCTACGGTAGCCTCGCGATAGAACTGGTAGGGAGAAGCACCCTGAGTGACATCCAATGAGGTGTTGCCACCATAAGCCCACTGCGTCATGTACAAGAAACGGGCAAAAGGAATGTTGTCATCACCAATCTCACCATAAGAAGCACGGAACTTCAACATATCAATGATGTGTTTCTCACGCAGATACTTCATGAATGGCTCCTCACTGATGGTCCATCCGATAGCACCTGACTGGAAGAAAGCGAAACGGTTGTCCTTCGAGAACTTCTCAGAACCGTTATAAGCACCGTTGTACTCGAAAGAATATTTACCAGCGTAGTTATAAGTAGCACGGAATACCCAGTCCTCACGATAGCTTGGAATCATAGAACCCTTTGCATACTCCTGACGACCGAAGTTCACCATCGCTGTCACATCATGCAAACCAAACTGGCGACCCCAGTTGAGCTGCAACTGATAGTTCAGGTTACGCTGAGTCTCATTGTTGTTAACCTCACCACCCTGGGTAGTCCACTTGTTACCCATGGTGTAGTCGAAGCGGTCATAACCCTCGTAAGGCTGCTTATATTGTGCAATACCTGTCTCTGGGTCGATCCACTTCAGCTGCGGGTCATTATACAAGTCGGCGATACCGCGACGATCCTCACGGAACACGTTATCCCAAGCAATCAGACCACGGAAAGACAAACCTTTCGTGATGAAGTCGAGTTTCTGCTCCAGAACGAAGTCGGTATTGATACGGGTCGTGGTAATGGTCTGCACACCACCGATAGATGATACCTGTGCGGAGTTGCTGACATTGGTAGAACCAGGCAGGAAGCCCCAAGAGCCATCACTATACTGTGGCAGGAAGGCATCAGGAGAGATGTTATAAACACCAGCCCACATCTGAGACATCTGCCATCCCAGTGAAGAACCGTTGTCCCACTCGTGACCACGCTCCCAAGGGTTGGTCTGCTTACCGTTAGAACCTGCGATGTTCACCTTCAGGACGGTTGTCTTGGTGATATTAAAGTCAAGGTTCGAGCGCACGTTCACGCGATTATAAGAAATAGAACGGTCATAATGACGACCTGTCGGGAAACTCTTGAACAAGTCACCCTCACTGACGAAGTCAACAGAAGCGAAATACTTCACGAACTTCGTACCACCACTGATATTCAAGTTGGCATTGTATGACATCGTGCTCTTCTTGAACATCGTACGCTGCCAGTCAACGTTCGGATAACGCTCACGCTGCTCCACAGTTGTCTGGTTACGATAGTTCTCTATGAAACTCATAGGCTTCATGTAAGCGAAAGCCTCTGGAGCAATGTTCAACTCATGCTCAATAGCTTTGTTACGAGCCACCATGGCATCGTAAGAGTCATACTTGTCAGGCAGCATGGAAGGAATCTTCATGATGACATTGGCTGACACACCAATCTGTGCCTTACCCTCACTACCACGCTTGGTGGTAATCAGGATCACACCATTAGCACCCTTCACACCATAGACGGCAGTTGCCGAGGCATCCTTCAATACAGAAATAGTAGCTACCGACTGGATGTCGACACTACTCATCGGACGCTCGATACCATCCACCAATACCAGTGGAGCAGAGTTGTTCCATGAAGACTGACCACGGATGATGATCTGCGGGTCTTCCTCACCAGGGATACCTGAAGATGCTGTGGTAACGACACCAGGCAGGTTACCCGTCAGGGCAGAACCGATATCGGTAATACCGGCGGCACGCTGCAGCGTCTCACCTGTGGTCTGCGTGATAGCACCCACTACGGATGCTTTCTTCTGCTGACCGTAACCCACTACGATGACTTCTTCAAGTTGAGTGTCGTCCATCAGCGTAATTTTAATGTTACGCTCCTTACCGACTCTCACTTCACGAGAAGTCATTCCCACATAAGAGACGACCAGTGTAGTCGACTCAGAAGGAACCTTCAACACGAAGTTACCATCGAAATCAGTCACTGTTCCAAGGGAAGTGTTTCCCTTCACGACAACCGAAGCACCAATCAGAGGCTCCGCATTGTTGTCAACGACTGTACCTTTAACGGTAATTCCTCCTCCACCTTGCGCTTGCAACTGGAGAGAGAATGCCAAAAGCATTAAAACCGCGGGGACAGCCCTTTTGATCAATTGTTTTAGATTTCTCATTGTTACTAAATTTGATTCATCGGTTTATATTTTGTTAGTGTTTAAAAGTGATTTTACCTTTACATTTAACATTGCGAGTGCAAATGTAAACACATTTTTAGATTTGCGATTGCTTTATTGTAACACACACTTTGTTATTTGTAACATGCCTTAAAAATTCTTACACTTCCTGACCTTGTAACTTCCTTGATGATACAAATACCACGGATTGGTGTTACAATCTTAGCACCTGTAAGTGTATAATATTCCCGGCTTACCACTTCATCACTTAAAGCGACATGGGAGACTCCTGTCGGGTTTACACCATCATTACTCAGGAAGATATCCTTGATATAGATAGGTGTCCCCCCGTATGTCCAGAATCCTGCGATGTAGATATGGGAGGGATTGATGTCGTGGTCGAACTGTGTGCAGGCATCATCTTTATAGGCTTTCAGGTTATGCAGGTCCAGGACAATCTTTGTCTCACTGCCGAAACTGGTTCTGGACGGACACGACCAATAGTTGTTGGTATCAAACAGCCGGAAGGACGCACCTGCGCTCTGGGGCTGGCTGAGCTCTACCACCAAGTATTTATAGGCAGACAAATCGACACCATTGGGATACTGCCATCCGCCAAAGCCATATTTACCCGTTACCAGTTTTCCCGTCGCCTCGTCAAACGTTCCTTTTTCCCAGATGCTGGGGTTCAGCCACTCCTCCGTCAAAGAGAACAAAGGTTGTTCTTTGATTGTTGGCACATGGTCTGGCTGGTTTATCAGATCACTGTACTCCTGAGTAGCATAATACAGATATTTCCGATATACAGGACGGGGACATGCCTCTGGATCGGTAAGGAACGTATTACCGTCTGGTGCCGCATCGTTGTATTTTGCCAATAGCTCACCACCTGTGAACAATAACCAGCTGACATTACATGTCTCATCGGCAATACGCATGAAGTTTGCTCCGAAGCCCTTGCCTCCAGCCACTCCGGTAACAGCCTTACCCCATGACGCATTATATTTCTTGGGAGCCCAGTCCATCTCCGTCACCACAACAGGGGCTTTCGTCGCTATAGGCAGGATATTCTCGTCCCATCCGCGTTTGAACTCTTTGTATTCTACCTCAACATTATCCTCTACGCCGCTGTTATACCATCCGGGATAGCAATGGACGGCATAGCCAATATTCTCTCCCTTGATAGGATATTTCACAAAGCCATTATAATGCTGCTGCCATGTCAGACCGGGAATAAGCAAGATGTTATTACACCCCTTATCACGCATGAGGTCGACAATCTGCTGCATGAAATCCGTCATCTCAATATCCCTATCGCGCGTACCTTTTATATTAATAGGCTCATTGGCAAGTTCGAAAAGGATAGCACCGTTGTTCTTCAACTTAGGATGCTGTGCCACATAACCCCATACTTTTTTCAGATACTCATGATACTCCCCACCTACGGAGATATACTCAGGACATACACCTGGCGGACGCATCACGACATACAGTCCTTTAGCGATAGCATACTCCGCCATGGGCACAAACACCTCATCCAGATACTTCTTAAAACGGTTGAAATCGAAGGCACGAATATCAGCCTCCCCCTTCCAAGAATCTCCATAGGTAGATGAAGCCCCCGGGGTGTTACTCCAATAAGGATCCATGTGCTGACGGACAAAGGTCATTTTCCATCCGGCATTCAAGATGCCATCGATAATCCCTTTGTTATAATCCAGACAGCCTTTCACATCGTAATTCGTCCACTTGGTACCCTGCTCATTGAACCAGGGACTGAACGTCTGGGCAAATCCATGAAGGTTGACTCGCTTCCCCTCCGCATTGACCAGGAACGGTCCTTCCACATGCAAAGCGGAAAGTGACTGAGCTGACACAACTCCCCCACTTAGGAAAAGAAGAAGTCCTAACAGTTTTGTTTTTAGTTTCATGTTATTCATTATATTATAAGTAATTTTGAATTTACATCGTTTCTCAAAAAATGGGGAGGTGACTCACGTCAGCCCCCCACGACTAAAACCATAACTAGCATAACTACTAATCAAATATTTCAAATCTAACCTAAGCTGATTAAAATGCTTTTTCGTTTTCTTGGTGCAAAAGTATACCTTATTTATTAATATTGCAAATTCTACAGTTACACGAACCTTTTGATTTGTAACATGGTTTCTTTTTATGGGCGTTTTGTTACAAACGGCAAATAATATGTTACGTCTGATGTTGGACGGACTCATTTTTTTTGATACCTTTGCAACATAATTAAGAACCAACCAATCAACAAGTTATGAAAAAAATCATCCTAATGATCCTAACCTGTCTTGGCGTTACGGCAAATGCCTTCGCACAAGACCCTAACTTTTACATCTTCCTCTGTTTTGGACAATCCAACATGGAGGGAGCCGCACGTATAGAACCGCAAGACCTGGAGGGTGTCAGTCCACGCTTTCTCCTGATGCCTGCCGTTGACGACCCTCAACGCAACCGCAAGATGGGGGAATGGTGCCAGGCGCTTCCTCCTCTCTGTCGTCCCAACACAGGACTCACTCCTGTAGACTATTTCGGACGTACCTTGACAGAGAATCTTCCTGAGAACATCCGTGTCGGTGTGATTCATGTCGCCATCGGGGGCATCCGCATCGAGGGTTTCATGCCGGAAGGGATGGCAGAGTTCGTCAAGACGGCACCCGGCTGGATGACAGGAATGCTGAAGGCATACGACAACAACCCTTACGAGCGTTTGGTCACACTGGCAAAGAAAGCCCAGAAGGACGGTGTCATCAAGGGTATCCTCATGCATCAGGGAGAGTCCAACACGGGTGATCCCGAATGGGCAAACAAAGTACAGAATGTCTACGACCACCTGTTAGGTGACCTCCAACTCAAACCGGAGGAAGTGCCCTTATTAGCTGGTGAGGTCGTACAGGCAAACGGTGAAGGACAATGTATTGCTATGAACAAGCAAATCAACGAGTTACCCAAGACCCTCCATACTGCTCAGGTGGTTTCTTCCACTGGCTGCTCCAACGGTCCCGACAAGCTCCATTTCGACGCTGCCGGTTATCGTGAACTGGGTCGTCGGTATGGTGAGAAGATGCTGGAACTGATGGGTTACCATGTGCGTTCCCCCTTTACGGTACCTGATGATGCTGTCACGGCAGAGACAACGGTGCCGGGTAACGAGTTCCCCAAAGTCGACAAAGAGCGCCGTGCTTATTTCCGTGTGCATGCGCCGACAGCCAATAGTGTCATCGTGGATATCTGTGGCAAGAAATATGATATGCGCCGTGACGAGAAGGGTATCTGGTGTGCCGTCACCGACCCGCTGGTGGTAGGTTTCCACTATTACTTTATCAATATCGGTGGGGTGAATGTCATCGACCCTGCCACCGAGACGTTCTTCGGTTGCAACCGGGAGGCAGGTGCCATTGAGATTCCCGAGGGTCCCGAAGGTGATTACTACCGCCCGCAGCAAGGGATTGACCATGGACAGGTACGCTCCATCTACTATTATGCCAATGCCACACAGGAATGGCGTCATGTCATGGTGTACACCCCTGCGGAGTACGAGAAGGGGAAGAAGCGTTATCCTGTACTCTACCTGCAGCACGGTATGGGCGAGGATGAGACAGGATGGAGCAAACAGGGACACATGCAGCATATCATGGACAACCTGATAGCCAGCAAGGAAGTGGTACCGATGATCGTCGTCATGGAGAGTGGTGACGTGAAGGCTCCGTTCCGGGGTGGCGACAACCGCCAGGGATTCAGCGAGTACGGTGCCTCGTTCTACAAAGTGATGATACAAGACTTGATACCAACCATAGACTCGAAGTTCCGTACCCTGACAGACCGTGACCATCGTGCGATGGCGGGTCTGTCATGGGGCGGACACCAGACCTTCGACCTTGTCCTGAACAACATGGATAAGTTCGCATGGATGGGTGCCTTCAGCGGTGCCATCTTCGGACTGGACGTGAAGACGGCATACAATGGGGTGTTCACCAGACCTGACGAGTTCAACAAGAAGATCCATTATCTGTATCTCAGCTGCGGCAGCGAGGAGAACTTCGGCACGGAAGCTTTGGTCAAGAGTTTGCGTGACAACGGTATCAAGACCGACTTCTACGTCTCTCCCGGTACGCATCATGAATGGCTGACATGGCGACGCTGCTTCCGCCAGTTTATCCCACACCTTTTCAAATAATGTGTATGAGAAGATTCCTATTTTCAGCCTCTCTGCTGAGTGTCTTGACAGCATCGGCACAGAACCCGATTATCAGAGACCAGTTTGCCGCTGACCCTACCGCACGTGTCTTTAATAATAAGGTATATGTCTATCCCTCTCATGACATTCCTGCTCCTGAGGGACAGCGACAGGACTGGTTCTGCATGGCAGACTATCACGTTTTCTCTTCTGAGAACCTGACGGAATGGACGGACCATGGCATGATTCTCTCGCAGGAACAGGTTCCATGGGGAAAAGCAGATGCTTATTCCATGTGGGCTCCTGACTGTGTCTATAAGAACGGGAAATACTATTTCTATTTCCCCAACGCACCCAAAAACGGACGGGGCTTCGCCATCGGTGTGGCAACTTCCGACAAGCCTGAGGGACCTTTCACCTGTGAGCAGGAACCCATCAAAGGGGTGACGGGTATCGACCCCTGCGTCCTCATCGACGATGACGGGAAAGCCTATATCTACTGGAGTGGGATGGGTATCCGCGGAGCAAGGTTAAAAGAAAATATGCTGGAGCTGGACGGGGAGCTACAGGAGGTAAAGATACCACAACGGGACAGGATGCCTGCCATGCCCCCGATGAAAATAGGAGGACAACAGATGGAGGGACTGCCCGAGGGTTTCAAGGAGGGACCTTTCGCCTTCAAGCGGGGGAATTGGTATTACCTGACTTTCCCATGGGTACGTGGTGATAATAGCCATGGTGCCAACCCCACAGAAACGCTTGCCTATGCCATGTCGAAATCGCCTCTTGGACCCTGGGACTTCAAAGGTATCATCATGGCAGAGCATGACAACCACTGTTGGACCAACCACCACAGCATCCTCGAATACAAGGGGCAGTGGTATATCTTCTACCATCGTAACGACTTCTCTCCCTCGATGGACAAACGTCGCTCGGCACGTATCGAGAAGATCACCTTCAACCCCGACGGCACCATCCAGGAGGTCTTCCAGACCATGCGTGGCGTAGGCATCAACAAGGCGCTGGAGAAGATAGAGATCGACCGTTACAGTGATGCCAGCAAGGATGTCACCTGTCAGCTTATCGACACCGTCAACACCTTCCACAGCTACGAGGCATCCCTGCCCAAGAAAGGAAGTTGGCTGCGGTATGACGATGTCGACTTCAGCAGTGTCAGGGATGGCTATCTGGTCATCAATGTGAAGGCAAATGATAATACGCAGTTTACTATCCGGGAGAACACTCCTAAGGGGAAGGTGATTGCCAACATCCAGATGACGGTGAAAAGTGAGAATGGACCGTTCCGCCGTGACAGGTCTAACCAATGGCTTACCCTGACGGCACCTTTGGAGTATACACCCAAAGGGGTCACCAACCTCTGTGTGGTCTGCGAGGGACCTGGCATCAGTGTCGACTGGTTGCAGGTGAAGAACCGCCCTGCGTATTTCTCACCCGCCAACGGCAATCCTATGCAACCTGATGCTGACGGATTCATCCGCCGCTGGCGACTGATGGAGCCTATTGCTGTCGATGTGCGTTCCAACATCATCTTCACCTACTCATGGCTGCGTGACAAGTTCAGCGAGGAACTGGCGAAACTGCCCAAACAGAAAGGGAAATGGTACGCACTGGACAGTGAGACCTATAACATGAAACTCTTCCGCTTCGCTGAGAAATACGGCAAACAGACCTATGGCTCGTTCTACTGGTGTGAGACTGTGATTGACTGTCCTGAGGAGATGCGGGATGTCCGACTTGCCTGCGGCTCTAACGGAGCCTCTCTCTGGTGGCTAAATGGTGAGGAGGTGCTGATGCTGGAGGGCGACCGCCGTATGGTGGAGGATGACGGTATGTCACCCCGACTGACCTTGAAGAAAGGTCGTAACACCCTACGTGTTGCCGTCATCAACGGACCTGGTCTTGCCGACATGTGCGCCCGTTTCATCGACGAGAAAGGACATCCTGTTACTAACTATTTGATTAAAGCACAATGACATGAAAAAGATATTGCTTCTATCCTCAATCCTCATTTCTACAGTTTCCATTTGCCAGGCACAGACCGGGGCTCCCTATATCCACGACCCCTCGACCATTGCGGAGTGTGAGGGGAAATACTACACCTTCGGAACGGGTGGTGGCGGACTCATCAGCGAGGACGGCTGGACATGGCATAGCGGTGCCGTACGCCCTGGTGGCGGTGCGGCTCCTGATGTTCTGAAGATTGGTGACCGGTATCTCTGTATCTACGGTGCCACGGGTGGTGGACTCGGTGGTGGTCATAACGGACGTATCCTGACCATGTGGAACAAAACCCTCGACCCTAAGAGCCCTGACTTCAAATGGTCTGACCCCATAGAGGTGTGTTACTCGGATGGCATGGAGGACCAGGATGCCATCGACCCCGGTTTGTTGCTCGACCCCACCACGGGCAGGCTATGGGCAAGCTACGGCACCTATTTCGGAACGATCCGCCTCATCGAACTGGACCCTAAGACGGGGGAACGTATGAAAGGAAACAAAGAAAAGGATATTGCCATCGACTGCGAGGCGACGGACCTGTTGTACAGGGACGGCTGGTATTACCTGTTAGGAACACATGGCACCTGCTGTGACGGGATTAACTCCACCTATAATATTGTCGTAGGACGCTCCCGCAGCGTAGAGGGTCCCTATATGGATAATGTGGGACGTGACATGTTCCACGGTGGAGGTAGGATGGTGATTGCCGCCGGTGACCGCAAGACGGGTCCCGGACATTTCGGACGTACCATCATCGATGACGGTGTGGAGGTGATGTCCTGTCATTTCGAGGCAGACTTCGACCGCAGCGGACGTTCAGTGCTGGGCATCCTTCCCCTGCTGTGGAGAAACGGATGGCCCGTGGCTGGCGAGCGGCTCAAGGAAGGAACATTTGCCATTCTCTCTGAGCGTCGTGGCTATAGTCTGGAACTGGGCGTTGACTTCGTCCGTATGGAACAGGAACGTCAGCGTTTCTGGCAGATAGACCCTGACGAGCCCGTGAAATCCATTCCCAACCAGAAACTGGAAGATGTGATAGGTGGCTGGCAGGAAGGTGAGATTGCCGTCCGTTGCAGCGACTATATGTTCCGTCCTTGGCAGCACTGGAATATCAAGCCTGTACCACAGGCTGCCGGACGACTGACAGGTCCGCTCTATGAGATCTTTATTGACGGCACCAACCGGGCACTGACGGCTACGGCTGACCTGCAGGTATCCGCCAAAGCGTTTGAGGGACAGGACAGCCAGCTCTGGTGGATTGAGCAGCTGACGGACGGTACTTACCGTATCATGCCTTTCGCCATCCCCGGACAGAAGGACTTCAACCAGAAGTATTGTCTGTACTCGGCAGGTGACAGCACTCCCACCCTTGCCCCTTATGATTTCAACTCTGACAACTCCAAATGGAACTTCAAAAAACAATAGATATGAAAAGAATAATCCCTACATGGATATTGGCAGCATGTGGTCTCTGCTGCCAGGCACAGAACCCTTTCGTACAGACGTGGTGTACCAGTGACCCTGCCCCTATGGTACACGACGGTACCATGTATGTCTATACCGGTCATGACGAGGACGGTGCCGACTTCTTCTGGATGCAGGAATGGCGTGTGTACTCCACACAGGACATGGTGAACTGGACAGACCATGGCTCTCCCCTCGCACTGGAGAGTTTCTCTTGGGCGGACGACCGTGCCTGGGCAAGTCAGTGTATTGAGCGGAACGGTAAGTTCTACTGGTATATCTGTGCCCACTCTAAACTGTCTAACGGCATGGCGATAGGTGTCGCCGTGGGTGACTCTCCCACAGGTCCTTTCCATGATGCGTTGGGGAAACCGCTCTTTGAGAACGGCAGCTGGGACCATATCGACCCTACCGTGATGATTGATGACGACGGACAGGCGTGGCTGATGTGGGGAAACCCTCAGTGTTACTACCTAAGACTGAACGAGGATATGATCTCATACAGTGGGGAGCTGGGACTCCTTGACATGACAGAGGAGGCTTTCGGCGGTCCTATCATGAGCAAACGGGAGAAAGGGAAGCAGTATAAGGACAGTTACGTGGAGGGACCATGGCTCACCAAGCGGAACGGCACCTACCAGTTGCTGTATGCCGCCGGTGGTGTCCCGGAGCATATCTCCTATAGTACGGCATCCTCTCCTACCGGTCCTTGGAAATATGCGGGAGAAATCATGCCCTTATGTAATACGAACTCCTTTACCAACCACTGCGGTGTTGCCGACTACAAAGGTCACAGTTATTTCTTCTACCATACCGGTAAACTGCCCAACGGCGGTGGTTTCGGACGCAGTGTTGCCGTCGAGGAGTTCCAGTATAATGCGGACGGCAGTTTTCCCACCATCCTGCCGACGGATGAAGGGGTAAGACCTGTCGGTACATTCAATCCCTACCGTAAGGTGGAGGCGGAGACCATGGCATTCTCCAAGGGTGTCAAGACGGAGCAGAACGAACAGGTGGGTGTCTATGTGACGGATATCCACAATGGTGACTATATCAAACTGCAGAGCGTGGAGTTCGGCAAGAAGACTCCCCGTACCTTCACGGCACGGGTGGCAAGTGGACTGCGTGGTGGTACCATCGAGATCCGTATCGACAGCATCGGCGGTCAACTCCTGGGTCGCCTGGTGGTTCCTGCCACAGGCGGTTGGGAGCAGTGGCAGACCCTGACAACAGACCTCACCACGGTGGTGAATGGTTGTCACGACCTGTATTTCGTGTTTACGGGTCGTAAAGGTCCCAAGCTTTTCAATTTCGACTGGTGGGAGATGCGGGGTCTGGAACAGGTGAACATGCCGTTGTTCCAGACGAAGTTCACTGCCGACCCATCCCCTTTGGTGGTGGGTGACACCTTGTTCCTGTATACCTCACATGATGCCTCACCAGAGGACATCCCCGACCCCAACGAGAAGAGCTCGGCAGGTTTCTTCATGTACGACTGGCTGCTATGGTCGACCACCGATATGGTCAACTGGACGGAGCATGGTGCCGTCGCCTCTTTGAAGGAGTTCCCTTGGCGCAGTCGTGACAATGGCGCATGGGCGATACAGACGGTGGAGCGTAACGGCAAATACTATCTCTATGCCCCTCTCCACGGTCATGGCATCGGTGTCTTGGTGGCTGACTCACCCTACGGTCCCTTCAAGGACCCGCTCGGCAAGCCACTTGTCTGGCAACAGGAGCACTGGGAGGACATCGACCCTACCGTCTTTGTGGATGATGACGGACAGGCGTATATGTACTGGGGAAATCCCAACACCTACTATGTCATGCTGAACGACGACATGATATCCACGAAAGGGGATATCGTCAAACTGGACTATCATATCGACCATTATCAGGAAGGACCGTGGTTCTATAAGCGCAACGGACATTATTACCTGGGGTATGCCACTACCTGTTGCCCGGAGGCACTGGGCTATGCCATGAGTGACTCACCCACGGGTCCGTGGAAGAGCCAGGGCTATATCATGAAGCCCACCCAGCGTGACCGTGGCAACCACCCCGGTATCTGTGACTACAAAGGTCGTTCCTATATCTTCGGACAGAACTACGACCTGATGCACTTGGAGACCTTTGTGCACCATGAGCGCCGCAGTGTGTCGGCAACAGAGATCAAGTATCTCGCTGACGGCACCATCGAGGAGGTACCTTACTGGCTCGACCAGCAGCCTTTGCAGCAACGGCACTGGCTCAACCCTTACCAGCGGGTAGAGGCTGAGACGATGAACTGGGGCTACGGACTGAAATCGGCAAAGATGGGGATTGCCAACACAGGTGTCATCAGCGACATGCCGGAGTCTACTGGCAAGAGGAACATGTACCTCTACGACCTGAACGACGGGGAGTATATCCGTCTGCGGGGTGTCGACTTCGGCAAAGGTGCCAAGCAGTTCAGCATCACCGCCTCGTCTACCGGCAGTCTGACCGTCACCCTCCGTCTCGACAGTCTGGACGGTCCTGTCATCGGCACCGCTGTCATCAAGACCACAGGCTCCACGGACAAATACAAGTCGTTTACCACCAAGGTAAAGAATGCCGCAGGCATCCACGACCTCTACCTCTGTTTCAGTAACACACAGGGTGATAACCGGTTAGACTGGTGGCAGTTTAGATGATATTATCAGTTATGGCGGCATTTAGCGTTTCGTTGAGGTAACGATGTAAACATGCGTTACGTACATAAGCATAAAAAAGAGGGTTCACTTCAAAATAGGCACATCCTCATTATTTGTAAGCCCATTAAGGTTACATACCATAAACTATCTGTGACATATCATAAGGTGGGTTAGCGGACTTTTCTGTATCTTTGCCGGCAAAAAGCAAATGAAGATGAGAAAAGTACTGTTGAACGTAATGCTCCTGACCTTAACACCAACCCTGCTGGAGGTCAAGGCAGACGACTATGCGACCCTGCACGAGGAGAAAATTCAGAACCCGATGCTGTGGGCTGACGTGCCAGACCCCGATGTCATCAGGGTGGGCGACACTTTTTATATGGTATCCACCACGATGCACCTGATGCCGGGTGGTCCCGTCATGGCATCGAAAGACCTGAAGAACTGGGAGACGGTAGGTTATATCTTCGACAAGCTGACCGACTCCCCTAAATACGACCTCAGGGAAGGGACGGTATATGGACGCGGACAATGGGCGACCTCCCTGAAATACCACAAGGGGAAGTTCTATGCACTGCTGGCTCCCAACGAGCGGGGCAGTATGGGTGACACCTACATCTTCTCAGCGGAGAAAGCGGAGGGACCGTGGACAATTGTGTCCCGCATGCGTCATTTCCACGACTGCTCGTTGTTCTTCGATGACGATGACAGGGTATATGTCATCTATGGCACCGGAGAGCTGATGGAACTGAAACCCGACCTGTCGGATGTCATCGAGGGTACTCACCAGCACATCTTCCAACGGGAGGAGGATGAGCGCGGACTGCTGGAGGGGAGTCGTATGATCAAGCATAACGGCAAGTACTACCTGTTGATGATATCCCATGTCTATGCCCCTGGCAAGCACCGCCGTGAGGTGTGCTACCGAGCCGACGACATCCATGGACCGTATGAGAAACAGGTCATCCTGGAGAGTGAGTTCGGCGGTTTCTCCTACGAGGCACAAGGTACCATCGTCGACACACAGGATGGTGACTGGTACGGCATCATCTTCCAGGACCGGGGCGGTGTGGGACGTGTCCCCACCCTGATGCCCTGCCGCTGGATCAATGGCTGGCCGATGTTAGGTGATGAGAATGGGAAGGTACCTGACACCATGCGTCCCTTAGTCAGTGGTCAACCTGCCACAGGTATCGTGAGGAGTGATGATTTCTCCTCCGCCAAACTCGGACTCCACTGGCAATGGAATCATAACCCGGTTGACGCGGCATGGTCACTGACAGAGCGTCCCGGGTTCCTCCGTCTCAAGAGCAGCCGTGTGGTGGACAACCTCTATCTGGCTCCCAACACACTGACACAGCGGATGGAAGGTCCCACCTGCAGTGGTGGTATCACCCTTGATGTCTCGAAGATGAAAGACGGTGACTGTGCGGGGCTTGCCGCCTTCAACAGTGACACCGGTGCCTTGGTCATCAGGAAACAGGGCAAGAAACTCACCCTTGAGATGTGTGAGCTCTCTGTGCAGCTCTCAGAGCGTGACAAGGAAGTGACTGGTGTTAAGGAGAAGACGACGGAACGTACCGTCCTGAACCTCCAGCCCTCCTCCCGCATCCATCTGCGCATCGATGCAGACTTCCGTCCTACCGGTGGTCACGGACGGGATGCCGCCAATTTCTACTATAGCATGGATGGTGAGCAATGGACGCAGATTGGTACCGCCGACTACCCCCTGCGTTTCGACTGGCAGCGATTCTTCATGGGCAGTAAGTTCGGAATATTCTACTATGCCACGAAGAAGAAAGGCGGGTATGTGGATATCGATGCCTTCCATTACAAACGACAATAATTTAATCATGAGACGACTATTTCTATGGGGACTACTCTTGTTGAGTGTGTCCCTGCAAGCAAAGACAATCCCTTTCGGGAAGGGACAACTGACATTCAAGACCGTTGCCCCCAATGCTGTACGTATCCAATATACACAGGGGGAGACCACCCATGACCTGCCCGACTGGTTGTATGTCAAGCACGACGAAGTGGCTGGGGACATCAAGGTGGCTGTGAACAACCAACAGGGTGTGGTGAGTATCAAGGACAAGAAAGGAAAGACGATCTTCACCGCTACCCGTCATCAGTTCCAGGACGGAGAGGCGACCCTTGCCTTCACATCCCCCCAGGACGAGTACCTCTTTGGACTCGGACAGTTTCAGGACGGCTATAGTAATGTCCGGGGACTGTCCCGCCGGCTTACTCAAGTAAATACCCAGATCAGTCTGCCCATGCTGATCTCCAGTAAGGGCTATGGTATCCTATGGAATAACTATGGACTCACTGATTTCAACCCGGCAAGTCAACAGGTGAAGCTCCAGAAGATGGAAGGCACAGGGGCAAAGGAGGTTGTCAATGTCACCTCTACAGAAGGTGGAAAACAGGAAGTCAGGGAGCGTAACATCTATCAGGCATCGCTGACGGTAGACCAAGAGGGGGACTATACCCTCCTGCTCGATGTCGGACAGAAGATGGCACGCCGCCATAACCTCACTATCGACGGCAAGACCGTCATAGAGATGCAGAACGTATGGTTGCCGCCAACCACCTCCACCATCGTACATCTGGAGAAAGGACAACATCAGGTAACGGCAGAGCTTGCCAAAGGTGACGCTCCTGTCCTTTATTATAAGGTGGTCAATGACGAGACGGTCTTCCACTCACCTGTCGCCACAGCAGTCGACTATACCGTATTCATCGGCAGCGCTGACGAGATTATCGCATCCTATCGTGAACTGACGGGCAAGGCACCCCTCATCCCCGACTGGGCATTAGGCTATATCCATTGCAGGGAGCGGTTCCACTCCTCTGACGAGATCCTGCAGACGGCAAAGCGGTTCCGTGAGGAGCAGTTACCTATCAGCATGATCGTGCAAGACTGGCAGTACTGGGGGAAATACGGATGGAACTCCATGCAGTTTGACGAGCAGTACTATCCTGACCCAAAGGCACTGACAGACAGTCTGCATCAGATGGATATCCGCCTGATGCTCTCTGTATGGTCGAAGATTGACAAGAACTCAGAAGTGGGCAAGGAAATGGTGCGTGGCAACTATTATATCCCCGGCACCGACTGGATAGACTTCTTCAACACCGACGCAGCAGCAGCCTATTGGAGGAATTTCCGTGAGAGACTGTTGCCATTAGGTATCGATGCGTGGTGGCAGGATGCCACGGAACCAGAGAACGACGACCTCACAGGGCGACGGGTGAACAAAGGACGATGGACAGGAGAGCAGGTACGTAATGTCTATCCGTTACTTGTCAATAAGACGGTCTATGAAGGACTGGTAGCTGCCGGTCGTGAACCGTTCATCCTCACCCGCTGCGGTTTCCCTGGCATCCAACGGTATGGAGCGGCATTGTGGAGCGGTGACGTGGGCAACGACTGGGAGACCTTCCGCCGGCAAATCACGGCGGGATTAGGTGTGCAGGCTGCTGGTGTCCCCTGGTGGACCTATGACGCAGGCGGTTTCTTCCGTCCCCAGAATCAGTATACAGACAGTGCGTATATCGAAAGGATGCTCCGCTGGGTAGAGACAAGTGTCTACCTCCCCCTCATGCGTGTCCACGGGTATATGAGTAATACAGAGCCATGGAACTATGGTCCTGAGGCACTCGCCATCATCAAGAGGTGCCTAAAAGAACGAGAGCGACTGCTACCGTATATCAAGGAGTGCGCACAGCGTGTCACAGAAGAGGGTTATACCCTGATGCGTCCGCTCGTCTTCGACTTTGCCGACGACCCTGAGGCACTAAGACAAAAATACGAGTATATGTTTGGACCTTCCATGCTCATCAGTCCTGTCACGGAACCTGGGGTGACGCAGTGGAAGACCTACCTGCCACGGAACAAAGGAGGATGGCGTGACTATCATACCGGACAACATTACGAGGGAGGGCAGACCGTGACGACCCCCGTCGACAAATCATATATCCCGGTATTTGTCCAGTCACTTACACAGCCGTACCAGCAGCTCCAGTAACACTTGCCAGATATCACCGACCGTCTTTACCTCCAACCGCTCACTGGTGGAGTGTGGCTCAACGATGCGGGGACCGATGCAGGCAATCTGGATACCCGGGTATTTAGCGACAAAGTATCCTGCCTCCAGGACAAAGTGCATCGCCACTTTCCGTGGCCGCCATCCCAGTACGTCATAGAATGTGTCGGAAGTCATCTCCATGAAGGGCGACTGTTGGTCTTCCTGCCATGCGGGGGCAGACATCACCACCTCAGAGACAGCTCCTGCGGTACGGAACACATCAGCAATCCGCTGGCTCAACAGTTCCATCTCTTTGTCGATGAAACTGCGAGTATGCGTAGAGACAAAGATATGATCGTCCTCTGTCACGACACGCCCCACGTTATTAGAGGTCTCCACCGTGTCCTTCATGGAGCTGCTCATCTCCACTACACCCTGAGGAAGCAGTTCCAGACAAGTCATCAATGCCTCGAAGGCTGCTGTGTCGATTACCGTCTCCTGACGCTCACACTTCTCAATGACACACGTCATGTCAGGGTCGTTGGGATACTCTTCACGCAGCCACTGGTTCATCATGTCTTGCTGCTCTTTCACGAACTCTGCACCGCTGCCAGAGGGAATGGTGATAACCACCTCGGCAGTCGAGGCTATTGACGCATTCGCCTCACCGATGTTGATAGAAGCCACATCAAAGTCGTATTCATTATAAATCGCAGCCAATACCGCCCAGACAGGGACTACCGCAGAGCAGCGCCCTTTGTTGATATCGACTCCCGAGTGACCACCCAGTCCTCCTTTGAACGTGATACGATACCAGCGACGCTTACCCCCAGGAGCCGCTTTCCGCTTGACGGGGATGCGGTGGAACTGCAGACAGGCACCCGCAGCCCCAGTAGTGATGGTGTCATAGTCCTCCGAGTCAAGGTTAATCACCTTCCGTCCTTTGATAAAGTCTGCCGACAGGTTAGCGGCACCCGACATACCATCCTCCTCATTGGTGGTGGTGATGACCTCCAGTGGTCCGTGTACCACCTCGTTACTCTCCAGTACGGCAAGAGCCATCGACAGTCCTATACCGTTATCGGCACCCAGCGAGGTGCCCCGTGCCCTCATCCATCCGTCTTCGGTAAATGCCTCAACTGTGTCATGCAGCGGATCGTCCATACCCACACATACCATATCCATGTGGTTCAACAGTACGACAGGCTCCGCACCCTCATGCCCAGGTGTGGCAGCCTTGCGGATGACAACACAGTTTTGTGCGTCCCTTTGATAGTCCAGATGCAGGTGTTCTGCGAACTGGCACAGGTAGTCAGCAACGAGCTCTTCATGATGTGAAGGGCGTGGAATACGGTTCAGTTCCTTGAAAATCTGGAACACCCGCTCTACGGAAGGTCTTTGAATCTCCATCTCTTTTAATGTATTTTCGTGTTTGCAAAGATAGTGCAAACTGAGCGAAAATGCAAATTTATTTGCAGTTTTCCGAAGTGCAGCTTTAAAAAAAACAATTGTTACATTTCCAAAAGAATTTGATACAAAGAGAAATAGCTTATACCAAATATTTTCGTACCTTTGCATCCACACAAAAACGAGGAAAGAATTAAAAACTGAAAACTATTATGAGAAAATGGATTCTAATGACGGCAGTGCTTGCCTTGGTGGGTAACACCGCAAAAGCACAAGGACTGAAAGATGTCTATAAGGATTATTTCAAGATTGGCGTTGCTGTCAACCAGCGCAACGTGACGAATACCCAACAGCAGGCACTTGTTGTGAAGGAATTCAATAGTGTGACGGCAGAGAATGACATGAAGCCGGAGCCTACCGAACCATCTGAGGGCGTGTATAACTGGGAGGGCGCCGACCGCATCGCCAATTTCTGTCGCCAGAATGGCATCAAGATGCGCGGACACTGTCTGATGTGGCACTCACAGATTGGTAAGTGGATGTACGAGGGTGTGACCGACAAGGAGGTGTTCTATGCCCGTATGAAGAAACACATCAATGCGGTGGTCAGCCGATACAAGGACATTGTCTACTGCTGGGACGTGGTGAACGAGGCGATGACGGATGACCCCAAGGCAGAGGACCCCTACCGTCAGAGTCCGATGTACAAGCTCTGTGGTGATGAGTTCATCGCCAAGGCTTTCGAATATGCCCATGAGGCAGACCCTAAGGCACTGTTGTTCTATAACGACTATAACGAGTGCGACCCTGTGAAGAGCAAGCGCATCGCTGCCATGGTGAAGAAGATGAAGGATGCCGGTGTGCCTATCCATGGTATCGGCATGCAGGGACATTATAATATATATGGTCCTACAGAGGATGCTGTGGATGCTGCCATCAAACTCTACAAACAAGTCGTGAAGCATATCCATGTGACGGAACTCGATATCCGCACCAACAACGAGATGGGTGGACAGTTACGTTTCAGCCGTGACGGTGTGGCTGTCAGCGACAGCATCAAACAACATCTCGCCGACCAGTATGCCCGTGTCTTTAAGGTATTCCGCAACCACAAGGATGTCATTGACTGTGTGACTTTCTGGAACCTCAGCGACCGTGACTCCTGGCTGGGTGCTGCCAACTACCCCCTGCCCTTCGACACCGAGTATCAGCCTAAACTCGCCTACGAGTATATCAAGGATATGAAACCGGCACTATGGGCGATGCCCGCACAGCCAAAGCCCAATCCTAACCGCCAGCGTCGCGGTGGTTTCGGCGGTCCGCAGAAACCTCCTTTCAAACCAGAGCTTGCCTTTCCGGAGCAGGAGGGCGTGAAGGAAGACTTCGTACCTTCTGTCATGAACCAGCCGGGACAACAGTTCCCCATGGTGAACTCACAAGGTTATGTACGCTTCCGTGTGGATATCCCCGATGCCAAGGAGATTGTTGTCAGCCTCGGACTGGGTGGACGTGGCGGTACGAAACTGCATAAGACCTACGACGGCTCCTATGTAGGACAGACAGAAGGACCGATGGACGAGGGTTTCCACTACTATCACCTGACCGTCGACGGTGGTATCGTCAATGATCCCGGTGCCAATAACTACTACGGCTCTACCCGCTGGGAGAGCGGCATCGAGATTCCTGCCCACGACCAGGCTTTCTACGCCTGCCGCATGGATATCCCACATGGCAATGTGCAGCAGGTGCTGTTCCCTTCAAAGAGCACCAACACCGTGCGCCGCGCCTTTGTTTACACTCCTCCCACATATGGCAAGAACCCCAAGGAGAAATTCCCCGTACTCTATCTGCAGCACGGATGGGGTGAGGACGAGACGGCATGGAGCAACCAAGGACATGCCAACCTCATCATGGACAACCTGATTGCAGACGGCAAGATCAAGCCCTTCATCATCGTGATGACCTATGGTATGACGAACGATGTACGCTTTGGTGGTCTGCAGGAGTTTACCGCCAAGGAATTCGAGACCGTACTGGTTGATGAGCTCGTACCTTATATTGACAGTCATTTCGCTACCAAGACCGACAAGTGGAACCGCGCGATGGCGGGTCTTTCAATGGGTGGCTTCGAGACCAAGCTCATCACCCTGCGCCGTCCTGAGGTGTTCGGCAGCTATGGACTGCTGAGTGGTGGTCAGTATGAGCCTAAAGACATCAAAGACAAAAAACAAGTAAAACTCATCTTCCAGAGTTGTGGCTCAAAGGAGCGTCCCGACGGCATCAAGGAGTCTACCGCACGTCTGAAGGAAGCCGGCTTCAATGCCCATGGCTATATCTCTGAGGGTACTGCCCATGAGTTCCTGACATGGCGGCGCAGTCTCTATCAGATGGCACAGCTGCTGTTCAAGTAATCTATGAATACAAGATTATTCCATATAGTGATGGCTGTCGGCTATAGCCTCGGAGGGTATAGCCGATAGTGTCTACCAAATGAAGAATAAGAACTGGGCATCAAATCATTGGCAACAACTCCTCGTGGCTACACTCGCCATTTTAGTGTTTTGCTTCTGGCTATTTCTTTATCCCCACATCTTGACGATGAGGGAACAGTCACAGCTATTCCTCTGGACATGGGATTATTTCACAGAACGTATCACGACACCTGGAGGATTCGCCCAATATATCGCAGAATGCCTCGTGCAGTTTTTCAGGAACCCCGTCTATGGTGCCTGCATCTATGCCATCCTCTTCCTGCTGACCTACGGTCTTTCCAGACGACTCTTCGGAAACAAGTATCCCCTGCTGTCATTCCTTCCTCCCCTGGTACTCTGGGGACTTTCCCTATTCCCCTATATTCCACTGACTCCTACCATTGCTATCATACTGTTGATGACATGGCTGGCATTTCTTCCCCAACAAAAAAAGGGAAAAACGATCTCTATGATCATCCTTCTGCCTGTCATTTTCTGGATGACGGGACCTAGTATTGCAGATTATTATTGGGAAGAAGAACGTAAGAGCACCTTGGAAGAAATGAGATACGACCTCATGGTACGCATGAAAGACTGGACCGGTATTGTAGAAGAATTCCACAGGCACCCCTCCCCTTCGCTTGCCATCCAGCATGCGGAACGATTGGCGGAATACTATCTGAAGCGTATTCCTGAGGAAGATCTCTACCGTGCTGATGTCTTTTCCAACCTGTCTCTGCATAGTGAGTCATCAGCTTTCATCATGGATGAGGTGTATTTCCATTTAGGATTGGTGAATATGTCACAGCGCGCCACTTTCGAGGCTATGGAGTCTATACCCAGTCACAACAAGAGTGGCAGGGCACTGAGCCGTCTGGTGGAGACGAGCCTCATCACCGGACAGTATGAGGTCGCCTTAAAATATATCAGTATACTGGAAGACACCTCATTATATAGAACATGGGCAAGAAAGATGAAGCCTCTGGCAGAGCACCCGCAACTTATTCGTCAACATCCAGTTTACCGAAGGCTGCAAGAAATATACCAACAAACCGACGATACATTCTTTTATTAAGAGAATATGAGATTACTACAAACAATAGGATGGCTTTGGTTATTGTGTATGCTGACAGGATGCACGTCACAGCCACACCATGTCAGAATGAGTAAGGAACTCCCCTCTATCTATCCTGATTACGTGGATGTCACCATCCCCGTCGGGATAGCCCCCTTGAATTTCTCTATGGCAGATGATGAGGTGACGACTGTTGATGTGACCATTCGAGGTTCCAAGACGGGTAGTATGCATGTCAATGGGGATTATGCTGACCTCGATATTGATGAATGGCATCAATTATTAGAACACAATAAAGGAGGAAAACTACAAGTGACCGTAGTAGCAGAGAAAAACGGGCAATGGACATCATACTTACCATTCAACATTTTTGTCAGCAGATATCCACTGGACGAATGGGGTATCACTTACCGCCGTATCCCTCCCAGTTACAAGATTTACAGTAAGATGGGAATTTATGAACGTGACCTCTCCACCTTCGAGGAAACCATACTGTACGAGAACTCTCCCGCTTCCGGTATGTGTGTCAACTGCCATACGGCAAACCGCACCAGTCCCGACCAATATGTCTATCATCTCAGAGGTCCACAGGGTGCTACTGTCATCCATCGTGGAGGGAAAGACGATTTCCTGAAAGGACGCAATGACAGCATAGGCGGCTCAATGGTCTATCCATACTGGCATCCAAACGGACGCTACTGTGCTTTCTCAACCAATAAAACAGCCCAAATGTTCCATCTCACCAATAACAAGCGTATAGAGGTCTATGATACACAATCCGATGTATTCGTCTATGATACTGAGACGCGCCAAGTCATTAAGGACACGCTCATTATGCGTGCTGACTGGGCAGAGAACTGTCCTGCCTTCTCCTCTGACGGGAAATGGTTGTATTTCGTCACTGCCCGCCAACAGACATATCCCACAGGCTACGACAAGCAGAAATATAACCTCTGCCGGGTCGCCTTCCATGCGGAGACAGGAAAGTTTGGGAAACAGGTGGACACGCTTATCCATGCCCAGGACATAGGAAAAAGTGTGACATGGCCAAGACCCTCGTATGACGGGAGATATCTGATGTACACCACATTATATTATGGTTATTTCTCAATATGGCATCCTGAGGCAGACCTTTGGTTACTCGACCTCCAGAAGGGTGAGACTCGCCCGATGAACGAAGTGAATAGTCAGCGTGCGGAAAGTTTCCACAACTGGTCAACAAACAGTCACTGGTTCCTGTTCACCAGTCGTAGGGAGAACGGACTTTATACCCAAATTTTCTTCTCTTCCATGGAGAATGGTACGGCAACAAAGCCCTTCCTGCTCCCGCAAAGAAAACCCAAAGTGTATTACCGCCGTTCTCTCTATTCCTTCAACACTCCAGATTTCACCAATAAAAAGGTCAAAAAGTAACGGAAACTTTACCAAAAGTAACATTTGTCATCTTTCTTCTATAAGAAATCATGATACATATCATAAAAAGTTGTATCTTTGCATTTGTTCTGATGTAACATAATCATAACTATGCAAACCGATATGAAAAGTAAAGTTCTTGTTTTTCTATTCTTTATCCTGCCTTTGAGTATGACTGCTCAAACGGGGAAATTATTTGACGCAGACAAACAGCTGTCAAGTAGTTTCGTCAGTGAGATCTACCTTGATAGGGATGGATTCATCTGGGTGGCAACCCGTAATGGACTGAACAAATATGACGGTTATCAGTTCCGACTGTTTAAGAAAGAGAAGAAAGCGGAACTGGGAATGGCAAGCAACTATGTCAACTGCATGGTGCAAGACCGTAACGGACTTTTCTATGTGGGTATGTATGGTGCCCTGCAGTCGTTCAATGGCTACCGCTTCAAAGACATCAAGGTGCATGACCTGCAAGACCATGTCATGCCACCCTACGTCACCTGCCTCTTGGAGCGGGAGAACGGAGAAATACTGATCGGAACCTCTGGTCATGGACTTCTCCGCCTTACTGACAAGGAGAATGCGCACCAGATGGGTGGAGCACTTGCTGACATCATCGGGGTACACAGCATGATAGAAGATCAGCAACAACGGATATGGCTGGTTACCGAGGAACAAGGACTGGTATGTTATGACGGCAACAAGACCTTCCGCTATTTCGAAGATGATGCCACACGTACCCAAATACGAAGTGTCTGCGAGGGCAGAGACGGAAGAATCTATGTCGGTACAGCAAAGAATGGTCTTTATGTACTGACACAGAAGGGATTCTTCGAGCATATCGAGGTGACGGGAGCTTTGCCCGTCGTTGAGATATATAATAATATGAAAGGAGAACTCCTGTTAGGCTATGACGGAATGGGAATGGGTATCTTCCAGCCTCAGACAGGGATTCTGACCAACAACCCCTATTACAGCAGAGAGGTCGACCTGTCCAAGAGCAAGTGCTACTCTATCGTGGAGGACAAGACAGGGAATGTCTGGCTGGGACTGTTGCAGAAGGGTATCTTCATGCAGCCTCGCACGGAGACACCTTTTAATTATATGGGATTCAAACTGGGAGCGAACAACCTGATAGGACAGGCTTGCGTGACCAGCGTACTGATTGACAGCAAAGACAGGACATGGATAGGAACCGATAAAGACGGACTCTATAGTTTCGACGAGAACAAACGCCCAACTTTTCACTATAAGGAGAATTTCCCCAGTACCATCCTCAGTATCACAGAAGATAACCAAGGACGTATCTGGGTGGGCTCCTTCCGTGAGGGATGCGGCTGGGTTGACACCAAGAGCCATTCTTTCCACCACCAGCCATTGCCTCAAGGGAATGCCGTCAGTGTTTTCGACTTAGTCTGTGACCAACAAGGAACCCTCTGGCTTGCCACAATGGGTAATGGTCTCATACGCCTACAACTCAAAACTGGTGAGATAAAGACCTACAAGACCTCAGAGAATGCTGTTACTGACAGGAAAGCCAACAGTCTGGTGAACGACTATATCTCCAAGATGTCTCTCTCACCCGACGGGAAACGTGTCTATCTCGCCACCACAATGGGTGTCTGTTGTTTGGATATCGCCACTGACAGCTGGACGAAAGTATTTGGCACCAATACGATTAACTATGGCACCCCTATTCGTGTCATCAAGGAATACGACAACAAGCTATGGATTGGCACCAACAACGGGCTCTATAGCTATAACCTCGCCAGCAAGGAGTTACGGCATATGAACATGGAGAGAGGACTTGCAGACAATGGTATCGCCTCCATCCAGCAAGGTCGGAAGGGAATGATCTGGCTGGGTACCGACCACGGACTGTGCAGCTATAATCCAAAGACCCAGCTGACACAGAGCTTCTTTGCAGACAATGGTCTTCAGAGCAACGAGTTCAGCGATGGCGCCTCCTGTGTCTCGCCCAACGGGACGATGATTTTCGGAGGTGTCGGCGGTGTGACTTGGTTTAACCCCTCCGACATCAAACAGACAGAGTGGAAGGCTGATGTCAAGTTGACTGCTTTCTTCATCAACGGTGAGTTGGTTACCCCAGAGACGAAATCCGGGTGGTATCATGTCACCGATACGACGGTCATCGCCTCCAAACGCTTTGCCCTAAGCAGTGGTGACAACTCGTTTACCATCCAGTTGTCAACACTGACCTACGACAACCCTGAGCATATCATTTACAGTTATCGCATCAACAAGGAAGACTGGGTTCGCCTGCAACCAGGAACCAATGAGATCACATTCTCCCACATGGCACCAGGCAGCTATGATTTCTGTGTTGTGGCACAGCGTAACAACCAGATGACGGAAGAGCGTTGCTTCACGGTATATATCCATGCTCCGTGGTATCGCACCTACCTTGCTTACGTCTGCTATCTGTTACTGCTCGCCTTTATCGTCTGGAGATACCTGCTCTATCGCCGGCACAAGGAACAAGACCGGCTACGCCTTCAAGAGCATATTCATGCCGAGGAGATGGGTGAGGCAAAGCTGCGTTTCTTCATGAATATCAGTCATGAGATACGTACACCTATGACTTTGATAGTATCTCCCTTACAGTCTTTGATGAAGCAGGATGACGACCCGCACCGACGCAGTGTCTACGAGACCATCCGACGCAATGCCGAACGTATCTTGGGGCTTATCAACCAGATGATGGACCTCCGTAAGATTGACAAGGGTCAGATGCAGATGCATATGTGTGAGACCGACCTGATCGGTTTTGTAAGGGATATCCATAACCTTTTCACCCAACAGGCAAAGACGAAGAATATCCAGTTCAGCTATGAGCACGACACTCAGATGCTGCCGGTCTGGATTGACCGTGGCAATTTCGACAAGGTCGTTGTCAATATCTTGTCGAACGCCTTTAAATATACACCAACAGGGGGTATCATCCGCATCACTATCACTCATGATGACAGTCATGCCACGATCCGTATCTATGACAGCGGAGAGAAGATCCCAGAAGATAAACTGGAGCATATCTTCGAACGATTCTATCAGACACCGAGCAGTATCAACGACCGCAAGGTGGGAACGGGTATAGGACTGGACCTCACCCGCTCACTGGTAGAACTGCATCATGGTACTATCTCCGCCCATAACGAAGAGGTGGGTTGTGAGTTTGTTGTCACCATCCCACTGGGTAACGAGCATTTGAAACCAGAGGAGATGATCACCGACAAAGAAGATGTCACACATGCCACCAGCTTGTTTGACGAGGATGCCACGATGGTCGGCTCTGCCGACTTGGGGGGGGGTAACTCTTCCAAAGGCGAACCAACAGCAGACCATCGTTATCGCTGAGGACGACCAGGAGATTCGCGACTACCTCATCCAGGAGTTATCGGACAACTACAAGGTGATAGGTTGTGAGAATGGCAAGGAAGCGCTGACAGAGGTGTTAAAGAGCATTCCCGACCTCATCATCTCTGATATCATGATGCCAGAGATGGATGGTAACACGCTCTGCTCGAAGGTGAAGGCAAATCCTGCCACCAGTCATGTGCCTGTCATCCTGCTGACGGCAAAAAACCGCGACGAGGACCAGCTGGAGGGACTGGAGACGGGTGCAGACTCCTATATCATCAAACCTTTCAACATGGAGATCCTGCGCCGCACCATCGTCAACCTCATCCATTCACACCAGATGCTGCGTTTGAAATACGGACGTAATGACCAGTTAGAGGAGAAAGTGGACGAAGTACAAATGAAGTCACCCGACGACAAACTGCTGGAGCGTATTATGGCTGTCATCAACAAGAATATCAGCAATGCCGACCTGAGTGTAGACTTCATTGCTGATGAGGTGGGTATCAGCCGTGTTCATCTGCACCGTAAGATGAAAGAACTGACAGGACAGACTCCTCACGACTTCATCCGTAACATCCGGCTGAAGCAGGCGGCAAACCTGCTTGCCAACCAGAATGTGAATATCACCGAGGTGATGTATGCCTGCGGTTTCAACAATGCCGCCTCCTTCTCGACCATCTTCAAGAAGTTCTACGGCATGTCGCCACGAGAGTATATGAACGAAAGAAGAGAAGGAAAGTAATCCACTTCCCTTCTCTTCCTATAATATCTAATCGCTCTTACTTAAGTATTTTCTTTCCTTGATAGATATAGACACCCTTCGTCGTCGGCTCCCCGGTAAGTCTGCGACCACGAAGGTCATACCAATGGGTATCCTTTGCCTTGACATCGGCACGTATCACGTTGATTCCAGTGACGATACCCATCTTCTGACCGCTTTTATTATAATAGGCGGCATTCTCAAAGGTCAGGTCAGCAGTCTGGGAACTGCCGTTATTACTAAAGATAATACCCGTCGGCTTTGTCGTCAGGGTACCTGTATAGGTCCACTTCCACACTTTATTGCCATTATCCAAGGTACCTACCTGTGTACAGTCAACACCGGGCCACGAACCTCCCGTATAGTTATTATTGTTGTCCCATGCCCAGCACATCACCTTCGTCCATGTGGCAGGTGACTCGAAGAAGGCACACATCTCACCGTCACTCACCTGACAGAAAGAAGGAACGGTAAACTCCTCTGAGTCTGTTACGGTATAGGTGCGGGTCTGGATACTGCTGACGGTGCCGCCAATGAGCAGTCCCACTTTCAACGTGGTCGTTCCCTTGGGGATTGTGATCTCCGCGCCACTTGCCACCTGCTTACTTCCCGATGTGGGATTTGAGCCGTCCGTAGTATACACCAGTTTGGCGTCATTACTGGTCACTGCGGAGAGAAGCACCTTCAGCGTGCCCTCATAACTGCCTGAGGCATGACTGATCCATGCGGTATTTGCAGCCTTGTCGAGATAATAGGCATAATGATAACCTGAAAGCACCTTCACCCATGATGACCCGGAAGGTGTATAACTCCCAGCGGTCTTACCAACCACACACAGTAATTTAGACTTTGTACCCTCAATGCTTACAGCATAAACATTGGTATTACTTGTCACCTGCGTATAACTGCCCGTATTCTGGATTCCAGCCAGATAACGCACGTCAATCATTGACTTGATATCCTGTTTGCAGTCCTGCCAGTGAGTCATAAACACACAAGGGGTACCAGGCATGGCAAGCAAATAGGCATTGGCAGCAAGCGTATCTTTCTTCAACGGGTCCTGAGCGGCATTGGGACGCTTCTCCGTGTCGTGGTTCTCCACAAAAGTCACGGCATACTGTTTGTAACTGCCACTATTATAGTTGTTGCTAATCAAGGGGTAGTTACCCTCGTTAGCCTGTGCTAATCTGTTCCATTGACCATTATTTGCCGCATTACGCACCGTATAGCGGAACTGGAAGTCAAAGGCAGCACTGGTCTTACCTGTCGCATCAATCCAGTTCTTGATGGTGTTCGTACCATCCCAGCACTCACCTACCGAGAACTGTGGCTTCGCATCCTCATTATATATCTTGGTATAGGAACCAGCATATCCTTTCACCATATCATAGCGGAAGCCCACATAGCCCAAATCCTCCAATAACATCTTCAGATAAGCCTTCACGTTTGTCTGTACATTCGTGCTCTTATGGTCGAGGTCGCGCATACCATCCCATCCCTCACCAGTATCAGCATTACTACTCAACGAATAGCCATTGGAATTAGCCCATGTCTTGGTGGCACCACCGTCATCATTTGAGACAATGTCAGTGGAATTCAACTGGTAAGTCACACCTTTATAAGTCTCCTTGGGGAAATCTACCCAGTTACTCACATTACGACGATGATTGATGACGACATCAGCAATAGTACCGATACCTTTACTCTTAAAAGTCTTGATCATCGAGCGTAACTCTGCCTCTGTACCAAACGAGCTATTATAGTTATTACCACCAGGAAACCAATACAGGTCGTCATAACCCATGGACTTACCACCACAGTTTCCGCTCTGAGGAATCCATACTAACTTAAAGTATTGTGACAGTTCATCAGCCTGTGACTCTAAAACAGTCCACTGGGCATCGTCATAGCCATCCCAATAGAAGCCTTGCAGCATCACGCCGCCATAGTTTGCGGGCCATCCCTGTGCCGATGCCGTCAGCGTGGCAACCAATACGATTAATGTCGTGTAGATTTTCTTCATCATATCTATTAAGTAAGTTTTTAGTTCTTGTGTGCAAAGTTAGTTCTTTTACCCTCACGTTATTCTTCCGAGTCGTTAAATATGGTTGGGACGTTCATGCAATCGGTTGCACAGTGATTATTTTACAGATTTCTTTGTTTCCTTCATGCAAATAACATCAGAATTCCTCGCGCGCATACATAAAGTTTTTTACCCTTGCAACCGTTGCCGCCTTGCAAGACTATTTGAAAAACAAGGTGTTACGGTAACAACGAGGTGACAAGGGTGACAACGAATGGCGTTTTTGCCCTTAAAATACGTATAAAAAAGAGTAAAGTCCTCCTTGCGAAGCCTTAGGTTTCGGGGGACGAAGCCCTAAGCTTCAAGGGGCGAAGCTTTAGGCAACGAGGGGCGAAGGTACGGGCAACGAGGGGCGAAGGTACGGGCTTCAATGGTTGAAGCCTTAGGCAACGTCAATGAAAACGATATCATGCTGAATTGTAATCTAACTTGGTTTACGATGTAAATCAATTTGGTTTACTCGGTAATTCAATTTGATTTACTTTGCAAATCAATTTGATTTACAATGAAGGGAGGCATCCTTTACAAGGGCTGCTGTTGCCGTTGTCAAGAGAAAACGGCACCTCCTGCTAATGAAGATGCCATCATTGAATCTATCAATCTATCAGCCTATCTGTCAGCGTGCATTCGGTTGTCTGTCAATACGTTATACCCTCTCGCTGATAGATTGACAGATTTTTCTCGATTTTAAAAACTTAGGTATATTTTTAGCAGGGCTATTTATTTCATTTACCACTTCAGTTCATAGAGTGCGGGCTTGGCACGACCTGTATGATTGTCGAACAAGCCTCTGTTGAGCCAGTAGTTAGTGACTTGCCGCCCACTCTCATTCTCCTCCGGGAACCACCAGAAGACACCTGTCACATGCCGGTGACGACGCAGTTCTGCCATCAGCTCAGCGGTAAACTGGCGCTGCCCCTCTGTGGTTATCGGGTAGAACTCACTATACTGGTCGGGACCCTTCGCCCACCGGTCGTTCTCATGGGAGTAATAAGCAGCCGTCTCCACGATCATCACCTCCTTGTCGGGAAACACGGCGGCGAGGGAATCGAGGGTGTTATGGAGTACGGGCAGACGGTCGTGCCACATCGGATAATACGACAGTCCGATGATGTCGTAGTCCACCTGATAGCGACGCATCTGCTCATAGAAGTTCTTGGTGACTGTCCAGTCGCCCGCCTTCTCTGTATGAATGATCAATTTCGCCTTCGGACACAGTTCCCGACAGGCACGGACACCACCCTTCAACAGAAGGGACAGCACGTCGAAGCCCTCGTTACCTGCAGCATTGACATGTCCTACTTCCCACATCATACCATTGGTAATCTCATTGCCCACCTGTATCATCTCTGGTATACAGCCAGCAACAATCATCCGCTGCAGACAATGACGGGTATAGGCATAGACCGAGTCGGGCAAGGTCTCTGGAGCCGCATCCTTCCACCGCTTCGGCATAAACTGCTTGGCAGGATCCGCCCAGGTGTCACTGTAATGGAAGTCAAGCATCAGGGCAAAACCAGCCTTCTTCACCTGCCTTGACAGACGGATGACATAGTCCAAGTCCTGACAGACACCCTCTCCCTGATGTTCTTTGCCGGCAAACTGCGGGTCCACGAACAAGCGGACCCTCACCGCATTCCACCCCTGTCGCTTCAGGAACCGCAAGGGTTTCACCTGCTTACCTGCCGAGTCACGATAGACCGTGCCGGCATCCTCATACGACGGCAGCATAGACAGGTCACCACCCAGACACCGTTGCTGGGCAGAGACAGCCATTGCCATACACGTACCTATTAATAATATAAAGATTCTTTTCATCACTGCTTGAATCAAAATCAGGCGGACAAGGCTTAAGTTCCTGTCCGCCTGAGAACGGTTATAGTCTACGGGGTTATTCTACTTTGCTGTGATTGTACAGTAAGACTTCGTATCACAACTTGGATAGAACTCTATATGCACATCGCCTGCCATGCTGACGGGAATATTGTCGTTAGAACCATTGATAATGTTATCCATGGTACCTCCCCAGTTTCCGTCCGCATTATCCCAAGTTCCATTACCCTTGAACTTGATGACACCAGCCTCAGTGAAGGTTGCATCACACTCCCAGCACTGCTTCTCACTGTTGAATGACATCTCTACACCATTGTCCCAGTCGTTGTTGACAGCACTTCCTACCACAAACACGCTATTAATCTTTGTCAGAGACCATGTCATGGCAGCAATATCGACATTAATGCAATAGAAGCCCTCACCATTGTCGAGCCAGCAGTTCCATTCTCCATCTACGGTCAGATTTCCTGTAGGCTGGTCTGGAGCCTGTCCCCAGTCACCTTCCCAGTTGTCTGCATTGGGTTTGAACTTGAACTCTCCGTTCAGGTAGTAATAGCCTTGATACTTACCATCGCCATTGGCACCATACAACGGATGAGAAGTACCCCAACCACTCTCGTTACCAATCTCATAGATGTAGTCATTGAATGCCACTTCAGTATAACTCCATGTCTGGTCAAGCATGTTGAAGGTGAGACGGATCAATACGGTGTTTGCACTAATTCCCTCAATCTTGAAGTTACCACCGTCGTTGTTATAGTTAAACTTACCCTCATCGCCTGCGGCAAGACAACCGCTCCAGTCACCACCGAGTCCATCAACAGGTGTAGCCTTGAACTCAATAGACTCAGGATTTCCAAGTTTTGCCATCTCAAGCGTACAGGTGAAAGTCGGATTAATATAAGGATCATCACCACCATTTGACAGCTCATAATCCATATTGCTATTATCCCAGCCATTAATGGTACCTGTAAGATAGTATGCAGAGGCAATGACAGGAGCCTTTGGCACAACCTGAAAATTCACATTGCCAGCATCGATCTTCACGGCAGCACCGTTTTGAACAGCATAGAAATAAACTGTACCTGTCACGGTACGAGCCTCAGGACGAAGTCCGTAAATAGAGGCGACATAGGCAGAAAGAGCCTCACCAGACACTTTTCCGTCAGTAGTGGCTGACAGCAAGGAACCGTCTTCAAAGGCAATCTCCGCCTTCGAGAGTGAAACACCTTCAGGTAACGCAGCCTCAGACACAGAGAACGCCTGCACATCCTGTGCGTCACTCACCTCTATGGTGTTGAGGTCAATCAGTCCGACCTGACTGGCAGAGAAGCCCGGAACCACTACAGCGGCATCAGCCTCCGCCTTCTTCAGACCAGCGAATTCGTTATCCTCAGGACCGCAGGCGGTCATGAACAAACCCGCAACTGCGAGCATCAGATATATAGATAACTTTTTCATTGTTATGTTCATTTTAGTGTTAATGAATTAATATTACTCAGCCACAACAGGAACCACACAAATCTTGCTGGTGATATCGTTGATGTAGAAGCGATAGGTACCCTTGGCACACTTGATATTGTCACCGCCACCTACACCAAGAGCACTGAACTGCTCACTGCTGACAGTCCAAGCAGCACCCCAGTTGGTTCCCCAGTCATGGTTGGCACGGAACTTGAATTCCACATCGTCATTGGTAAAGGTGTGCTCAACATACCAGTTGTGAGGAGTTACCTGAGTCATGTCAACATCGTTAGACCAGTCGTCTGTCCAGTTTCCAATCAAAGAGATAGAGGAATACTCTGTAGGCTCTTGGTTCTCAAGTTTTGTCCATGAGTAACTCATGTGATGCTTATCGAACGTGAAGGTGTAGTACTCTGCTGTTGGCGATGAGATAGCCTGCGCTCCCACGTTAATGATAGCTCCTTCTGGGGAGTTGTCACCATCCACCTCACAGCCATAGGCACCGTCCCAGTTCTCGGTGATCGCGTCTTCCTCTGCCCATATCTTCAGGTCCCATGCACCAGTAAACTTCGTCGTATAGGTGTACACGTCACCACCTTCAGGATATAACACAGCGGTTATTGCCTCTGCACCACTCCAACCGGGCTGTGCGCCAACAATGTAGAACAACAGAGACGGAACAGGTGGCAGCACATAAGATGTGGTGGCTGTCAAGATCACCTCATTAGAATAAACAGATGTTGTCTCCTCTTTACCCGAAAGGAAAGCATGGACACGTGCCTTCACCTTAGCAGTAAGCGGGAAATCCACCTCATCACGGCCAAGTTCCACCAAAGCCGCTGTCACAGCACCAGCAATCTCGCTGGTAGGTACTGTGATTGCCAGAGGATCCTCATTACTGGTCTCTGTGGTCTGCCACTCCGACCATGTCGATCCGTCTTCCGATGCGGCAAACTCCATCATATAAGTGATATGAGCAGTATAACCATAGTTAGGCTGGTCAGCCTTAAAAGTAAGACTGGTAGAATTATCCAAGTCAATGGTGTTGGCAGAGATGCCAGGAGCATAGAGCACAAAACTGCCATCTTCGGGAAGCGATAAGACAGGATTATCGTCACGATTGGTAGAGCATGCCGTAAACGCTATTAACGCCATAAGCATGGATGCTAATATACTTAATCTTTTCATTTTCATTTTTGCTTTAAAAATGTTATTGCTATTTCTTTTCAGGCTTAATAACCTTCATTCTGCTTCAAGTTGGGATTTGCAACCAGATCGCTTGAAGGCAAGGGGAATATACTGCGATAGCCAGACAACGTTCCTCCGGCAGCAGTACCACCAATCCATATACGACGCACACCGGTAAAGTTACCGAAGCGAATCATATCCATACGACGACGACCCTCGAAACCGAACTCACGGCTCCACTCGTCCTCGATATCAGCGAGTGAGAAGACATTAATATTACTATTAGCATGTGCACGGTTACGCAACGCCTTGATGTACTCAAGTCCTGCTGAGCTGACATTTCCACCATTCAAGCGGGCATCAGCCTCTGCGTAAGTCAGGTAAGCCTCAGCCAGACGGAAGAGCGGGAAGTCATAGTCTGTATGCTCGGCATTGTGTGTCTCACTGCCGTCAGCATGAGTGTTCAGGAACTTAATATAACCATAACCTTCCTCAAACTTATCCTCTGCGTTAATCTCAAGCTCATGCCCTTGGGTCATGAAGAGACAGCGGTCGTCATTGGCTGCTGCAGCCAAGTCGGCAGGAGTACCTGAAGGAGCGTCGTCATTGGGGAACCACTTCTCTACAAAGTATTTCTTGGCACGTATACCACCCCAGTTACTGCTAATGCCAGTAGGATAAGCAGCGATATCATCCGCATTTACAGTACCTGCAGCAAGGAATACACCGCCCCAGCTCTGAGTCAGCTCGCCATCAAACAAGATGGGGAATACTATTTCGTCCTGGGCACCGTTGGTATCATTATCACCCATAAACAGCAATTGATAGCTATTGTAGCCATTCAAGGATGTGGTACAGAGAGAATAGCCAGACTTAATAGCCTTATCTGCATAAGTACGGGCATCCTCCCAACGAGCAGTTCCCGTATATACCTCAGCATTCAGATACATACGCATCAGCAGCATATAACCAGCCACAATATCAGCACGACCATACTTAATGGTCTTTGCCGCTGCCAATACATCTGTTCCCTCACCTTCACCAATCACGTCTTTCAGCTCACTCTCAACAAAGTCAAAGACCTCTTTACGAGAAGCCTGCACGGGAGCCTCTGAAGACACATGGGTAATGAATGGAGGATTGCCAAACATATCCATCAGATAGTAATAGTACAAGGCACGCATAAAACGAACCTCTGCGACTTTCAGAGAGTACTCGTCAATGTCTGAAGGCGCATTGTCGAGGAAGAAGTTACAAAGAGTAATACCAAACATGCAACGATAATAGATACCGCGCAGCAAAGCGTGGTTGTCACCCCAAGTACCGCGATTGAACTCTGGAATACCAGCATCTGTCAGCCATGCACAAAGAGACTCATCAGATGAAAGCTCATTGGCATACCATACAACACGCATAAATACTGACATACCTTCATCAATATCACTGGGAAGGTCACTATTGCCGTGAGGACCTGTAAGACCTGTCAAGGCAAGGTTACCATAAATCTTATTCAGGATACCATCATAATCCGCAGTGGTAGTCTGCTGTGGGTTGGGGTTGTCTGGATGTAGTGATCCACCGATGATGGTTGCATCGTCAGCACATGCGGTAAAGCAAAGTGTGGCGACACCCATCATAGCCACAGCCATCATATTTTTAATACCTTTGATATTCATAACGATTTTCCTTTTTATATTTTAATAAGGTAAGTTTAGAAGTTCAGACTCACGCCCAGAACAGTAGTGAACGGACGAGGATAGATGTTACTTTCAATACCGCTCTGTATTTCCGGATCAAGACCATCGTAATTGGTAATGGTGAAAATGTTCTGGAAGGTAGCATAGACACGGCCATCGATGTTTGCTCCAAAGAGTCTCGGGAAGGAGTATCCCACTGTGACGTTATCAAGTTTGAAGAACGAAGCGTTCTGAATCCAGCAGTCAGATGCCGGCTGTGCCTCTGAAGCATCAGTCAGACCATACTGAAGGGCCTGCTTGGGGATGTTATGCATAAAGTTCAGCGTTGAGCCTAATCCCTGTCCACTGATATAGGTTCCATTGATATTGGCGTTAAAGACGTGATTACCGAAACTTGCGCGGGAGTTGAAGCTGAAGTCCCAGTTCTTATAAGTCAACTTAGAGCCCAAACCCATTGTGACATCGGGGTCAGCATGGTAGTAGAAGTAACGGTCGTTGCTGTCAAGAATACCATTACCATTGCGGTCAACAAAGGTGTGGGGTATTATCTTTCCGTTCTCATCATAAACCTGACGATAAACATAGAAGGAACTTGACGCATGTCCTGTCTGATAAGCTTGTCCGTTTTTCGAAAGACCGATACCACCATACTCTATCAAGTCTGAAGCCAAATCATCAATCTTGTTCTTGTTATAAGTAAAGTTGTAAGTGATCTGCCAGTTCAAGTCCTTGGAAACAATCGGACGAACAGTTGTCATGAGTTCTACACCCACATTATGAAGCTTACCAATGTTACCAACTGTCTGCGCACCGAAGTTCGCACCGGCAGGAACATAGATGTTATTAATCAAATCGGTAGTCTTACGATAGTACCAGTCGGCTGTAACACTCAGACGGTCATTCCAAAGTGAAAGGTCAAAACCGATGTCATAAGTAGTAGTCTTCTCCCAAGTCAGGTCAGTGTTATATACACCAGGACGTACTGTCTGACCATTTCCGAAAAGAGGATAATATGCGTGGTTATAGTTCGCTGTGTAGGCAGGAATATAATAGAAGTCATAACCGATGTTCTGCTGACCGGTCTTACCAAACGTCAGACGGAATTTCAAGTCACTGATAACATTATTATCGCGAAGGAATGCTTCATCCTTTACTCGCCAAGCGAAAGCGGCTGCAGGGAAATAGCCCCACTCATGTCCTTTGGCAAAACGAGAAGAGCCGTCAGCACGCATGGTAAAGGTAAAGAGATAGCGATTCAACAGCGTATAGTTCACACGACCGATCCATGAACGAAGGCGGTTCTCTGACTTCCATTCTGTAATACCTGTAGGCTCACCATAACGATCACCTGCACCTACAGAGGCTGTCTGAGGAATAATACCATAACCCCAGTTATCACTCTGTGCATGGTAGCGCTGCCACTCATAACCTATCTGAGCATCCAAATTATGAACATCCTTCTTCAGCTCTTTCGTATACTGCAGGAAGATATTGAAGATATTATTATAGTTCTTGTTTTTGCTCCATCCTTCCCAACCATAGTAATAACTTGAAGTGGTATAGGGACTGTTAGAGGTCGTCTCTTTCGTCCTGGTAAGGTTACCTGCCAGATTAGCAAGAATATGCAAATCCTCAAGACCGTGAATAGAATAGTCAACACTGATATTACCCTGCCAGGTGGTAGCATTAGACTTGGTACCATTGTTCTCTACCAATGCAACAGGGTTTGCCGTAGCATTCCCGTCCCAGGCATATTCCCAAGCATTATCATTGGGGAAACCTGCTGCTTTCGCCCACTGGAAATAACCATTAAAATACTGGTTGTATACAGGCTGATTCAAACGTACGGGCTTGGTCGGATCCATATAGGCGGCAGCACCAACAGCACCATTATCCCAGCGACGCTGGGCAGACATCACCTTACCCGTAATGTTCAAGCGCAAATGGTTATCAAAAAATACCGGAGCAAGGTTGAAACTACCTGTATAACGACGGAAGAAGGTAGATTTCACAATACCTGGCTGATAAGTGAAACCACCAGACACACGATATGGCATATTCTTGGTTCCACCTGACACGGTGATATTATGGTCAGTAGAGACTGCAACACGATATATCTCATTCTGCCAGTTGGTATTTGCAAACTGCTGAACACCATTTTCGTCACGGTAGCCCAACAACGCATATTCTGGACTATCCTCTCCAAAGGTATCGCTTACAAACTTTTGGAAACCGGGACCGTCAAATACGTCAATGGTCTTCTTCTTGACAGAGATGGATATATTACCATTGTAAGATACTCTTGCTTTCTGACCAGCTTTACCTTTCTTGGTGGTAATGATAATGACACCATTTGATGCACGGCTACCATAGATCGCTGTGGCAGAGGCATCCTTCAACACAGTAAATGACTCAATATCGTTCGGGTTGATAGATGCCAATGGGTTCATACCTGAAATTCCCGCGGGGTCAAGTTGTAAGCCATCAACAACATACAAGGGGTCGTTGGATGCCGAAAGTGAAGATCCGCCACGAATACGGATTTTAGATCCAGCACCAGGAGCACCTCCTTCACTGACAATATTCAGACCTGCCACTTTACCACTTAACATGTCATCAGCACTGGTTTGCAAGCCATGACTCATCTCATCAGGCTTGATTGCCGTAACAGCGCCGGTCAAGTCGTTTTTCTTGGCACGACCGTAACCGATGACGACCACGTTGTCGAGGACTGCGGCATCCTCTTGAAGAGTGATGTTGAGATTAGCGGCTGCTTTCACTGTCTGGGTCTGATAGCCCACATACGACACGCTAATGTCGGCACCTTGATTAGCCTTCAAGACGAAGTTACCATCGAAGTCTGATACGGTAGCGGTCTGAGTACCTACCACACGTACCGTCGCACCGATAATCGGTTCGCCCTGAGCATCTTTAACATGTCCTTTGACATCAATCTGTGCAAAGGCTCCTACCGAAAGAAAGAGTCCTAACAAAAGGACGAGCATTCTTAACGGAGATTTAATGTTTACCTGCTTCATCATTTCTTTTTTAGAGTTAGTAATATAATTTTAGTTCACGTATTCAAAACATTTGATTTAAATCAAGTGCAAAGATAGAAGATGTTTTGATTCGTTAATACTTTTTTTGAGTTAAAAACGTTATTAGGAATGTGCAAACGTTTGCATTCGTAAATGCTTATAAATAAATAAGGTTGACGTACCACAAAAAGAACTTTTCAATAACTTTGCAATCACAATACTAAGAACCGCAATGGAAGAACGTACGACTTTGACGATGAAGGATATTGCCCGTGAGTTTGGTATCAGCGTGGCAACCGTCTCACGTGCCTTGAAGGACTCTCCCCGCATCTCTGCGGAGCGGCGTGCCGCCATCCAGCAATATGCCCATGAGCACAACTTCACCCCTAATTTCATTGCAGAGTCATTACGCCATTCTAAAGTCCAGCCCTTGAAGGTGATCGGGGTCATCATCCCTGAGTTTGCACATTACTATTTTTCCTCGGTTCTCTCCGGTATTGAGGAGGAAGCATCGGCAAGGGGTTATCGTATCATGGTGGCACAAAGCAATGAGCAATATGAGCGGGAAGTAAATATCTGCCGGTCGTTCTATGAGAAGAAGGTTTGTGGCATTATCGTCTCCCAGGCGAAGGACACCCATCAATACGACCACTTCCAGCGACTTATCGACGCTGGAGTCCCCTTGGTGTTCTATGACCGCATCTGCACGGGAGTCAATGCCAGCCGCGTGGTGGTAGATGATTATATGGGGGCATATAATGCGGTGACCCATCTGATAGAGACAGGCTGTAACAGAATTGCCTTCTATGGCTCCTCCATGACCCTGGAGATTTCCAAGAACCGTTTTAACGGGTATAAGGACGCTCTCCTGAAACACGGTATCAAACCTGATCCTGCCCTTATATATAATTGTGATAACAGGACTGACGCTGAGGCCATCACTCCAGATATACTGTCAAAAGACACCCCCCCCAATGGATTTTTTGCCGTCAACGACGATACGGCAATAGGTATTCTCTATACAGCGAAGCGCATGGGCTTCAAAGTACCCGACGACATCTCTGTCTGTGGCTTTACCAACGGACAACGTGCCGTTGCCTGCGACCCTATGCTGACAACGGTAGAGCAGCGGGGCGTGAAGGTTGGAGAGGAAGCCGCCGATATCCTGATAGGACACGTGGAGGGAACGATCCCCCGTAACAAGATGGAGCGCAGAATCGTAAGAACCCGCCTGATTATCAGGGGGACGACTAGATAGGGTATAGTCCCTATAGTGACTATAGGTACTATAGTATATATAGTAATAACAAAAGAAAAAAATAATATGAAACAGAAACCAAATTTACCCTTTTGGGGATTATGGAACCTTAGTTTTGGATTCTTTGGCGTACAGATAGCGTATGCGTTGCAAAGTGCGAACATCTCCCGCATTTTCGCCACCTTGGGTGCTGACCCTCATAATCTGAGCTATTTCTGGATACTCCCTCCACTGATGGGAATCCTGGTACAGCCGATTGTCGGAACACTGAGCGACAAGACATGGACTCGCTTCGGTCGCCGTATACCTTATTTATTTATAGGAGCTGCCACTGCCGTACTGGTCATGTGCCTGCTGCCTAATGCCGGCTCTTTGGGACTTGCCGTCAGTGCTGCCATGATGTTCGGGCTTATCGCCCTGATGTTCCTCGACACCAGTATCAACATGGCGATGCAACCTTTCAAAATGCTGGTGGGTGACATGGTCAATGAGGAGCAGAAAACTAAGGCATACAGCATCCAGTCGTTTCTCTGCAACGCCGGCAGTGTCGTCGGTTTCCTGTTTCCTTTCTTCTTCACCTATATAGGTATTAGTAATGTGGCAGAGAAAGGAGTGGTGCCAGACAGTGTGATCTGGTCATTCTATATCGGAGCAGCCATTTTGATTCTCTGTGTCATCTACACCACCTTGAAGGTCAAGGAGTGGAACCCGCAGGAGTATGCAGAATATAATGGAGTGGCGGAGAGTAAAAAGGAGGAAGAGGACTCCGCCAACTGGCTGACACTGCTACGCAAAGCCCCCTCCACATTCTGGAAGGTCGGACTGGTACAGTTCTTCTGCTGGGCTGCCTTCCTATACATGTGGAACTACTCGACAGGTGCCATCGCCGAGACGGTATGGAACACGACAGATCCTGCCAGCGAAGCCTTCCAGGCAGCGGGCAACTGGGTCGGTGTCCTCTTTGCAGTGCAGGCTATCGGTTCTGTTATCTGGGCAGCTGTCCTGCCACAATTCAAGAATACGAAAGCGGCATACGCCCTCAGCCTCATCCTCGGTGGTATTGGCTTTGCCATCGTCCCCTTTATCCACGACGCATACCTACAGTTTATCCCCTTCCTGCTAACCGGTTGTGCCTGGGCTGCCATGCTTGCCATGCCATTTACCTTTGTCACGAATGCCTTGCAGGGCTATGGACATATGGGAGCTTATCTGGGACTGTTCAACGGCACTATTTGTATTCCCCAGATCGTCGCAGCCCTCTGTGGAGGTGTTGTCCTCTCACTCGTAGGCAGTCATCAGTCTTCCATGATGGTAGTAGCTGCCTGCCTGCTGGTAATAGGCGCTTTCTGTGTGACGGTCATCCGTCAGAAGTAAAGATGCGCAAACGTTTACATGATTATAATAAAACATTACTAAAATATAGACGATATGAAACTAATATTCAATGTGGAATATCAGACCACTTTTGGAGAAAACCTGATGCTGAATATCTTCTCGGAAGACAAGAACAAAGTGTCACAACACAAGATGACAACCCTTGACGGGCTCCATTGGTCCTATGAGATGACAAAAGCAGCGAAAACAGGGACTCATCTGGACTACTACTATAGTGTTTTTCATGGTGACAAGGAGACTCGACATGAATGGTTGACGGAACCTCACCGTTTGGAGATTATCGCCCAGAAGGCAAGCCGCTATATGGTATATGACCACTGGCTTGACATCCCAGAGGATTCCTATATGTATTCTTCTGCTTTTACCGATTGTATTGCCGTTCATCAATGTGAGATGAGCGAGGAGACACCTTTCTGTCAGACCATCCGTTTGAAAGTACGTGCCCCACAGCTCCGTTATAACGAGCGCCTTGCCTTATTGGGAAACGGTGATGCGTTAGGAAATTGGGAGGCAAAACGGGCATTGAAAATGGTGGAGCACGAGAGCCACGAATGGGTCATCAGTCTGGATGCCGCTCTCCTGCCACAGACTATCGAGTTTAAGTTTGTCGTGCTTGACGAGGATGAGGATGTCACACCCTTATGGGAGAATGGAACCAACCGAATCGTGGCACTGCCCCCAATGAACAATGGTGAGGTCGTGGTCTATGAACTGTCGCAGGCATATTTCCCCATCTATCCATGGAAGGGAGCCGGTACAGTCATCCCTATCTTCTCGCTTCGCAGTAAAGGAAGTTTTGGCGTGGGCGACTTCGGAGACCTTAAACTGATGATTGACTGGGCGGACAAGACCAACCAGCGCATCATCCAGGTACTGCCTATCAACGACACCAATATGACCCATACCTGGCAGGACAGTTACCCTTATAACAGTATCAGTATCTATGCCCTGCATCCCCAATATACTGATTTCCGCCAACTCCCTGAGATAAAAGACCCCCAGAAGAAGGCACAATTCGAACAGTTGCGGCAAGAGTTGAATGCCCTGTCACAGATTGACTACGAACGGATGTTCTCCGCAAAGTTAGACTATCTGCATACGTTATTCGAGCAGGAATGGACAAGTGTCAAGCGTCGCACCTCCTATAAGGAGTTCTTTGAGCAGAACAAGGAATGGCTGGTGCCTTATGCCGCCTTCTGCTACTATCGTGACAAATATGGTACGGCAGTATTCTCGGAGTGGCCCAAGGAGGCAACGGTAAAGGCGTTGAAGAAGACCGACAAAGAGGTGGAGTTCTGGTATTTCGTACAGTACAACCTCGACCAGCAGATGCATGCCGCACATGAGTATGCCAGAGCACATCGTGTCATCCTCAAAGGGGATATCCCTATCGGTATCTCCCGCGACGGTGTGGAGGCATGGGTAGAACCTAAATACTTCAACCTCAACGGACAGGCGGGTGCCCCACCCGATGCTTTCTCTGCCGATGGACAGAACTGGGGATTTCCTACCTACAACTGGGACGAGATGCTGAAAGACGGATGTGCGTGGTGGGTGCGCCGCTTCCGTAAGATGGCAGAATATTTTGATGCCTACCGTATCGACCATGTCCTGGGCTTCTTCCGCATCTGGGAGATTCCCGTTCCAGAAAAGTCGGGACTGATGGGACAGTTCGCACCAGCCCTTGGTCTCAGCAAGGAGGAGATTGCCGCCTATGGTGTCCCCTTCCGTGATGGTCTCTTCCTGATCGACCACAAGCGTAACGACCGCTGGCATCCCCGCATCGCCGTACAATACCAGCAAGCCTACGAGGAACTGAACGATACCGAGAAATATAACTTCAATCGTCTTTATAACGATTATTTCTATCGACGTAACAACCACTTCTGGTATCAGGAGGCTATGAAGAAGCTGCCTCGCCTGACACAGGCAACCCGTATGCTGGTATGTGCTGAGGACTTAGGCATGGTACCCGAGTGTGTACCCTGGGTAATGAACGAGTTGCGCATCCTCTCGTTGGAGATTCAGTCGATGCCGAAGGACGACAAGGTACGCTTCGGACACTTGTCACGCAACCCTTACCGCTCCGTATGCACCATCTCCACCCACGACATGTCGACACTCCGCCAATGGTGGGACGAGGACGAGGAGCGAACACAAGACTATTACAACACTATGCTTTACCGAGGCGGTGCGGCTCCCCACCCACTGCCCGGCTGGCTTGCCAAGGAGATTGTAAGCCGTCATCTCACCTCTCCCTCCATGCTCTGTCTGTTGTCCCTGCAGGACTGGTTGTCAATAGACGAGAACCTACGGTTGCCTGACCAGAATGCTGAGCGCATCAATATCCCTGCTAACCCACGCCACTACTGGCGTTATCGGATGCACCTGAACATAGAGGATTTGCTGGAAGCGGATGATTTCAACGAGACCATCAGGACATTAATCACACAAAGCGGAAGAAAATAATATGAGACGCATTAACTTTTTCCTAACACTATTACTGTTGCCCTTGACGGCTCTTGCCGCCGAGGTGAAATCACCTAACGGCAATATCGTGCTGACTTTCAGTGTCAACGAGGGAGTTCCCACTTATTGCATGACTTATAAGGGCAAAGATGTCATTAAACCCAGCAGACTGGGACTGGAACTTGCCAAGGACAAGCATGCTTCTAAAGGGATGAGCGAGACAGACCTGATGGACCATTTCGTCATCAAAGAGGAGAATACCACTTCTTTCGACGAGACGTGGCAACCTGTATGGGGAGAGACAAGAGATATCCGTAACCATTATCAAGAATATGCAGTGACCCTCGAACAACGTCTGGACATTCCCCATTATCCCAAGGAAGCAGAGACAAAAGGAATGTGGGTGGAACCGCAAACACGTGAGATGATCATCCGTTTCCGGGTATATGACGACGGTATCGGTTTCCGCTATGAGTTCCCACAACAAAAGGAACTGAACTATTTCCTCATCAAGGAAGAGCACTCAGAGTTCGCTATGGCTGGCGACCACATGGCATGGTGGTTGCCTGGAGACTATGACACACAGGAGCAGATGACACAACAGACCCGTCTCTCTGAGATTCGTGGACGAATGAAGAAGGCTGTCAACTGGGGAAACTCCTCAGTTGCCGTCTTCTCACCAACTGGTGTACAGACTTCTTTACAGATGAAATCTGATGACGGCTTGTACATCAATATCCACGAGGCGGCATGTCTTGACTATGCCACCATGCACCTCGAACTGGTAGATGCGGAGACCAAAGCGCTGACAACACAACTGAGTGGCGGCAGCAACGCCTATACCCCTAATCCTAAGCCATCCTCTTATCAATTACCCAAGCCTTTCACCTTCGTCAGCCATCTGACCCCTGACGCCACAGGACTGAAAGGTTGTATGCAGACACCTTGTAATACTCCTTGGCGCACGGTAATGGTCAGCGATGATGCTCGTGACATGTTATCAAGCAATCTGATCCTGAACCTCAACGAGCCTTGCAAGATTGAGGATACCAGTTGGATCCACCCCACGAAATATTGTGGTGTGTGGTGGGAGATGATTGTGGGTAAGTCGAGTTGGCATTACACCAACGATTTCCCCAGTATTCACCTCGACCAGATAGACTGGCAGCGTGTGAAGCCCAATGGACGACATGCCGCCAACAACGAGAAGGTGAAGCGTTATATCGACTTCGCGGCGAAGAACGGACTCGACCAAGTGTTGGTAGAAGGTTGGAATGTCGGCTGGGAAGACTGGGCGAATATGTGGAAACGGGATGTTTTTGATTTCGTGACACCCTACCCCGACTTCGATATCAAGATGCTCAATGAGTACGCTCACTCCAAAGGGGTGAAGATCCTGATGCACCATGAGACCAGCAGTTCCACACAGAACTACGAGCGACATATCAAGGAGGCGTATGCGTTGATGAACAAATACGGCTACGACGCTGTGAAGACGGGTTATGTGGGTGACATCATCCCTCGTGGCGACCACCATTACTCACAGTCGATGAACAATCACTACCTGTATGTCATCAAAGAGGCGGCAAAACACCATATCATGGTCAACTCGCATGAGGCGACACGACCCACAGGACTCTGCCGCACCTATCCCAACCTGGTAGGTGGCGAGAGTGCGCGAGGCACAGAGTACGAGGCTTTCGGTGGCAACAACCCCGACCATACCTGTATCCTGCCCTTTACCCGTCTGCAAGGTGGTCCGATGGACTATACCCCTGGTATCTTCGAGACAAAGTTAAGCACATGGAGCGACAATACTTCATGGGCACGTATCACGATTGCTGGTTCACTGGCACTCTATCTTACAATGTACAGTCCACTGCAGATGGCTGCCGACCTGCCTGAGCATTATGAGAAATACGACGATGCCTTCCAGTTTATCCGTGATGTCGCCTGCGACTGGGACGACTCGAGATATTTAGAGGCGGAGCCTGGCGACTATATCACGGTGGCACGTAAGGCAAAAGGAACCGACAACTGGTTTATCGGCGGCAAGTGTGACGAGAATGGTCACCAGAGCACCATCAAACTCGACTTCCTCGATAAAGGTAAGAAGTACAACTGTACCATCTATGCGGATGCTAAGGATGCGCACTATGAGAAGAATCCCAAGGCTTACGTCATCACCAAGAAGGTGGTAAAGGCGGGTGACACCCTGAGACTGACGGAGGCTCCTGGTGGTGGTTTTGCAATTTCACTGATAACACAATGAGAAAAGGTTTATTGATAGGAATGGTCGTGCTACTGACTGCTTGCAAGCCAACGCAAGAGGCGTTTCACTTCGACGAGGTGACCTACTCGCCCCAAGAGACCGTTTTCAAGTTATTCGCTCCCGCTGATGCCAAGTGTATGGTGGTGGTCGATAACGACAGTACGGTGATGACTCTGCGGGCGGACAGCATCTGGACAGCAACCCTGAAAGGTGACCAGAAAGGGAAAGCCTACCAGTTTGTCGTCAACGGACAGGCTTCTCCCGGTGTGTTCGCCAAGGCGGTAACGGTGAATGGTGAGAAAGGGGTTATCTTGGACATGCGTGATACCGACCCCAAGGGATGGGCTGACGACCGCCATGTGCTGCGTCCTTTCCAAGACTATATCGTCTATGAGATGCACCATCGTGATTTCTCGATAGCACGTCCGGAGGCAAAACACCCGGGTAAGAACCTTGCCCTGACCGAGCCATGGGCTATCCAGCACTTGAAGGACCTCGGTATCAATGCCGTCCATATCCTGCCCAGTTACGACTACGGCTCTGTGGACGAGACCCGTCTGAACGAGCCACAGTATAACTGGGGCTATGACCCTGTCAACTATAATGTGCCAGAGGGTGGCTATTCCACCGACCCCTATGACCCTGTCTGCCGCATCCGTGAGTTCAAGCAGATGGTGCAGGCACTCCATCAGGCAGGCATCTCCGTGATCCTCGATGTAGTCTATAACCACACCTACGATATCGAGCACTCTAATTTCCAGCGTACCTATCCCGATTACTACTATCGGATGACCCAGAATACTCAGAGTAATCAGAATACTCCGACATACTCCAACGGCTCTGGCTGTGGCAACGAGACGGCTTCCGAACAGCCTATGATGCGGAAGTTCATGATGGAGAGTGTGAGATACTGGTATGACGAATACCACGTGGACGGTTTCCGCTTCGACCTGATGGGTGTTCATGATATCGGGACGATGAATGCCATCCGTCAGATGATGGACGGCATCGACCCCCATATCCTTATCTATGGTGAGGGATGGAGTGCCGGAGCCTGTGCCCTGCCTGACGAACAGTTAGGTATGAAGGCGAATATACGGCAGATGCCGCATATCGCCGCTTTCTCTGACGAGATACGCGATGCCCTGCGTGGTCCTTTCAGCGACGACACCAAAGGCGGTTTCCTCATCGGTGTTCCCGACTGTGAGGAAAGCCTGAAATTTGGTATTGCAGGAGCGATCGAGCACCCGCAGGTCGACATGACGAAGGTCAACTACTCAACAAAGCCCTGGGCTGGCGAGCCTACCCAGATGATGAGTTATGTGAGTTGCCATGACGATATGTGTCTGGTAGACCGTCTGAAGACCAGTAAGCCTGGCATGACGATGGATGAGTTGATTCGTCTCGACCTCCTTGCCCAGACCGCTGTCTTCACCTCACAAGGTATTCCTTTCATGCTGAGTGGTGAGGAGATGCTGCGTGACAAGAAGGGTGTCCATAACTCCTTCGAGTCACCCGACAGTATCAACCGTCTGGAATGGTCGAACCTCCAGCGTTACCCACAAGTCATGGAGTATTACAAACGGCTCATCACCCTGCGTCAGCATCACCCTGCCTTCCGACTGGGCACTGCCGACCTTGTCCGTCAGCACCTGGAGTTCCTGAAGAGCCCACAGCAGGTGGTCGCCTTCCGACTGAAAGACCTGAGGAGTATAGACGACTGGCAACAGATCATTGTTATCCTGAACGCCTCTCAGACTCCACAACGCATCACGGTTCCTCAGGACACCTATACCGTTGTCTGCGAGAACGGACGTATCGACGAGCAAGGACTGGGCACCCGCCATGGCACGGAGGTGACCGTCCTGCCACAATCTGCATTGATTATGCATCACTAAAAATACACCCCTATGAAACGAACAATATTATTAGGACTTCTTACGTTGCATATAATGAGTATGAACGCTGCAGTAAAAATCGACAAGATAGAACCTTCCTGCTGGTTTGCGGGGATGAAGAACCCCCAACTGCAACTGATGGTGTACGGCAAGGAGATTGCCGCTGTCAAGGAGGTGACAACCGACTATCCTGATGTCCGCATCGACAGTGTGGTACGTCTGGACTCTCCCAACTACCTGCTGGTATATCTGAACCTGCAGGGAGCCAAGCCGGGAACAATAACGTTAAAATTTGACAAGCTAAAAGTAGACTATCCTTTGAGACAACGAGAGATGGCAGGCAGCCAGCGAAAGGGTTTCACCAATGCCGACGTACTCTATATGCTGATGCCAGACCGCTTTGCGCAGGGTGCCGGTCACAACCCGCAGGTCAAAGGTATGCGCCCTTATCGGGAAGACCGCAGTCAGCCGTCGTTGCGACATGGGGGCGACCTGAACGGCATCCGTGAGCACCTGGACTATTTCTGTGAGCTTGGTGTCACAGCATTGTGGCTGACACCTGTCTTGGAGAACAACTCCCCCGATACGGAGAACGGGTTCTCCACCTATCATGGCTATGCCACCACCGATTATTACAAGGTGGATCCCCGCTTTGGAACGAACGAGGACTACCGCCGACTGGTGGACGAGGCACATGCTAAGGGATTGAAGGTGGTGATGGATATGATTTTCAACCACTCAGGCTTCGAGCACCCATGGACCAAAGACATGCCATCGAAAGACTGGCTGAACACCCCGGAATGGCTGAAGGACGCACAAGAGAGTATGTATCTGCAGACCAGTTATAAACTGACTCCCGTCAAGGACCCCTATGCCTCCAAGATAGACCTGAAAGAGACAACAGAAGGATGGTTCGTGCCTACCATGCCCGACCTGAACCAGCATAACCCGCATTTGATGCGCTACCTCATCCAAAACAGTATCTGGTGGATAGAGACGGTGGGTATCGACGGCATCCGCATGGACACTTACCCTTATGCCTATGCTGATGCCATGGCACAGTGGATGAAGGAACTCGACGAGGAATATCCAAACTTCAACACTGTTGGTGAGACATGGGTAACCGATCCTGCCTATACTGCTGCCTGGCAGAAGGACAGTAAGCTCTCCAAGGACAACAGTTACCTGAAGACCGTCATGGACTTCTCGTTCTTCGACAAGCTCAGCCAAGCGAAGAATGAAGAGACGGACGCATGGTGGAACGGTCTGAACCGTATCTATAACTCGTTTGTCTATGACTATCTCTACCCCAACCCCTCGTCTGTCATGGCTTTCATCGACAATCATGACACCGACCGCTTTCTGGGGAACGGACGTGACACCCTTGCCCTTAAACAAGCACTCACGTTGTTACTGACAGTCAAGCGTATCCCTCAGATTTACTATGGCACAGAGATTCTGATGAACGGTACCAAAGAGGTTACCGACGGCAACGTACGCAAAGATTTCCCTGGTGGATTCCCTAGTGATAAACACAACGCCTTCACGAAGGAGGGACGTACCAAGGCTGAGCAGGACATGTTCCGATGGACCAGTCGGCTGTTGCACTGGCGACAGGGTAACGACGTGATTATCAAAGGTAAGCAGACACAGTTCATCCCCTATGGGGGCATCTATGTCATTGCACGCCAATATCAGGGAAAGACAGCTCTCGTCATCCTCAACGGCACCCGTCAGGAAGCCACAATGCCCATAAAACGCTATGCCGAGGTAATTGGGGATGTCAAACGGGCAAAAGACATCCTCACAGGACGCTGGTACGACCTTTCCTCTGACCTCCGTCTGCGACCCCGTCAATCACTGGTTCTGGAATTTTAAGTATTAATCAAACTTAAAACGTATGATAAAAAGGTAGCAGTTCAAAAAAAATTGCTACCTTTGCATTTAGTATCATTATTACTTAAAAATATAACTATTATGACAAATCTATTTTCATTAGAAGGAAAGACCGCCCTTGTCACAGGTGCCGCCTATGGCATCGGCTTCTCTATCGCTGAGGCACTGGCTAACGCCGGTGCAAAGATCGCCTTTAACTGCCGTGGACAAGAGCATATGGATAAAGCACTTGCGGAATACAAGGCAAAGGGTATCGAGGCACACGGCTATATCTGTGATGTCACCAACGAGGAGGAAGTCAACAAAATGGTGGCTGACATCCGTCGTGAATTAGGTAAGATTGACATTCTCGTTAACAATGCAGGTATCATCAAGCGTATTCCTATGCATGAGATGAAACGCGAGGAATTCCAGCAGGTCATTGACATCGACCTCGTTGGTCCTTTCATCATGACAAAGGCTGTCATCCCAGAGATGATGGAACGTCGCGAGGGTAAGATTATCAATATCTGTTCAATGATGTCAGAACTGGGTCGTGAGACGGTCAGTGCATATGCAGCCGCCAAAGGTGGTCTGAAGATGCTTACCCGCAACATCTGCTCCGAATATGGTGAGTATAATATCCAGTGCAACGCTATCGGTCCTGGTTATATCGCTACCCCACAGACTGCTCCCCTCCGTGAGCGTCAGCCAGACGGCAGCCGTCATCCATTTGACTCCTTTATCTGTGCCAAGACTCCCGCCGGTCGCTGGCTCGACCCTGACGAACTGGCTGGTCCCGCAGTCTTCCTTGCCTCCAAGGCTTCTGATGCAGTTAACGGACATATCCTATATGTTGACGGTGGCATTCTCGCTTATATTGGAAAACAACCCAAATAAATATAACTAAGGTTGACCCACCTAAAAATGAAAGAGGCTTCCGTAAAAGGAAGCCTCTTTCATTTTTCTTGACAAAAATTATTTATTCACAACCTTTGCAAGCTCTGCGCCAGCCTTGAACTTAGCCACCTTCTTAGCAGCAATCTTGATTTTCTGCTTGGTAGCAGGATTGATACCCTCACGAGCAGGCTTCTCAGAAACTGCGAATGTGCCGAAACCTACAAGCTGAACCTTGTCACCCTTTGTCAGAGCTTCGATAATAGCATCGATAGTAGCATCTAATGCTTTCTTAGAGTCAGCCTTAGTCAGGTTTGCAGAGGCTGCGATCTTCTCAATTAATTCTGTCTTGTTCATAATTGTTGTTGTTTAAAAATTAAATATTAATAGTTTAAGTCGATTTCGTACTCGAATTCTCTGCAAATATAGGAGAAAGAATTAAAAAAACAAACAAAAATGCGAAAAAAGTGAGATTTTTCTTGAAAAAAAATGCATATACCCTTTATTTTGTATCAAAAAACAGATATTTTTCGTAATTTTGCGCACAAAATAGTGAAATTCGCTGTAATAGAACAGAATAGAAAGTTTCATAGCAAGTAGCAACAATGATGAACAATATACCGGCAACAACCAAGAATCTGCTGATCGTCAATTTCCTGGCGTTCATTGCCACTTGGATATTTGAGTCACGCGGCATCGACCTGACCTCAATGCTGGGACTCCATTTTTTCATGGCAAAGGACTTCCACCTTTACCAGTTGATTACCTACATGTTCCTGCATGGGGGCTTCACCCACATTTTTTTCAATATGTTTGCCCTTTGGATGTTCGGTGCAGTGATTGAGCGCGTATGGGGTCCCAAGAAGTTCCTTTTTTATTACATTTCATGCGGCATCGGTGCTGGTCTGGTACAGGAGTTGGCACAGTACATCAACTATATGGCGGAGGGACTGGCAGCCTATGAGAATGTCAATCTCGGAGGAACTGTCATGGCGACCGCCGACTACCTCAACCTATGGACAACCATCGGAGCCTCTGGTGCCGTCTATGCCATCCTGCTTGCTTTCGGCATGACGTTTCCCAACGAACGGTTGTTCATCATCCCGTTCCCCTTCCCCATCAAGGCGAAGTGGCTCGTAGTCGGTTATATCGCCATTGAACTGTTCTCCGCCCTCAGCGGTCCCGGTGACGGCGTAGCCCATACCGCCCACCTCGGTGGTATGCTCTTCGGTTTCATCATGATTCGTTATTGGCGCAATCACCCCGGCAACGGCAGTGGTTTCGGCCGTAGTCGCGGACAGGAGTTCTTCGACAATATGAAGCGCCGGTTCGACGAGCGTCAGCAGCGCGCTAACAGCAACCGCCGTCGCTGGGCAGACGAGCCCGATGAGCCTCAGGAGCCTCCAAAGAAACCCCGTGCCAACCAAGCAGAGATAGACGCCATCCTCGACAAGATTCGCAAGAGTGGGTATGACAGCCTGACGAAAGAGGAGAAGAAAAAATTATTCGACCAAAGTCAGCAGTCTTGATTAAGCAGTTAAAGACATTCACCGCCCAGATGCTGGCAGGCGCTAATATCGTCACCATCATCGTGATGACGCTCATCGGCTATTCCGACCGTCTAAGTCCTTCCGACCATCCCGTCTTATCGTGTTTCGGAATGACATTCCCTCTCTTCCTGCTCGCTAACCTTGCCTTCCTGTTATTCTGGGTCATCTTCAAGTTCCGCATGATCTGGATTCCCCTGTTGGGTTTCGCCCTCGCCTACGTACCTATTACTATATATATGCCCCTTAACCTGCGGGCACAGGAGGTTCCCGACAGTACTCTTAAGGTCATCAGCTACAATGTCTGTGGCTATAGTGGCAACAACAAGTACGAACAGGGATTTGAGACCGTTCGTGACTATCTCTTCGCTGAGGATGCCGACATCGTCTGTATTCAGGAGGACAATGACACATGGCGGCGGTATTGTTTCAAGCACTACGAAAAGAGATATCCCTATAACGACACCCTGATGTTCAATAACACCGACTACCTCAACGGGGTTGGCATCCATACCCGGTTCCCGATAATCCGCAAGGAACGTATCCCTTACCGCTCCATCAACAACGGCAGTGCCGCATGGTACCTGCAGGTGGGGGGCGACACCCTGCTGGTCATCAACAACCATTTCGAGGGTACCCACCTCAACAATGAGATACGCTCTGCCTATAAGGATATCTTGAAAGGTGAGATGCATGGTGACACCGCCCGTCAAGAGTCTAAACGTCTGCTGGTAACCCTTTCTGAGTCAGCAAATAAGCGAGCCCCGCAAGTGGAGGCTGTCTGCCGCTATATCCGGGAACATCGCCAATACCCCATCCTGCTCTGTGGCGATTTCAACGACAACCCCATCTCGTACACCCGCCACCGCATCGCCCAGGAGTTGAACGACTGCTATGTCGCCACCGGCAAGGGACTCGGCTTGTCATACAACCAGAAAGGATTCCCCTTCCGTATCGACCATATATTCTGCTCTGCCGAACTGACGCCCTATCGGTGCCATGTAGACTCAAAAATCGATGCCAGCGACCATTATCCTATCGTCTGTTGGTTTAAAATAGGTGGAAAAGACTGAAAAAAATGCGAATTTCCTGAATAAATTTCGGTAAGTGAAGAAAAATACGTATATTTGCAGGCTAAAATTGCGGAATCGTAAAAAATTAATAATATAACAACAATGCAAAACAAAGGAATCGTTAAGTTTATCGCACTCGTTCTGATCCTCGTGTGCTGCTTCTACCTCTCCTTCTCGTTTGTGACACGCTACCATGAGAACAAGGCAGCTGCCATGAGCGAAGAAGCCGGTCAGGAGTACCTCGACTCTATCATGAACGAGAAGGTGTACTGCGGAATCTACTCATTCAAGCAGTGCCGCGAGATGGAAATCGGCCTTGGTCTTGACCTGAAAGGTGGTATGAACGTGATTCTTGAGGTGTCAGTGCCCGACGTTGTCGACGTACTGGCAGACCACAAGACGGACGCAGCCTACAAAAAGTCAATGGAAGAGGCGAAGAAAGAAGAGGAGACCAGTCAGAATGACTTCATCTCCCTGTTTATCAAGTATTGGAAGCAGAACAGCAACGGTCGCCCCCTGGCAGCTGTCTTCGCCACCCAGCAGATGAAGGGTAAGGTGAGCACCAACAGCACCGATGCCGAGGTGGAGCGTGCCCTCCGTGCTGAAGTACAGTCTGCCGTTGACAACTCATTCAACGTGGTTCGTAACCGTATCGATAAGTTCGGTGTGGTACAGCCTAACATCCAGAAGTTGGAGGGACAGAGTGGTCGTATCATGGTGGAGATGCCTGGTATCAAGGAGCCTGAGCGTGTCCGTAAGCTGTTGCAGGGAAGTGCCAACCTGGAGTTCTGGGAGACCTATAACTCACAGGAGATCGCACCGCTGCTCTCACAGTTGAACCAGAAATATGCCGCCACCGGCGGTGAGGCAGAGGTTACCGACACTGCCGCCGCTACCGCTGACACAACAGCTGTCGCTGCCAATGACCTTGCCTCCAAGCTCGCTAAGAAAAACGATAAGGCAATTGATGCCAAGGCAAAGGAAGCCGCACTGAAGCAGAACCCATTGTTCGCTGTCTTCCAGCCCGTTCCACAAGGACTCGCCATCGTCGGCTATGCCAATGCCCGTGATACCGCTGATGTCAACAAGGTCATCTACAGCGATATTGCCCGCCAGGTACTTCCTGCTGAGTGTAAGCTCCGCTGGGGTGCCAAGGCAGAGGACTTCGGTGAGAACACCAAGGGTGAGATTTTTGCACTGTATGCCCTGAAGATCACCGAGCCCAACGGACGTGCTCCGCTGGAGGGTGATGTCATCACAGGTGCCAAGGACGAGTTCGACCAGATGGGTCACCCCTCTGTATCCATGCAGATGAACTCTGACGGTGCCCGCCGCTGGTCACAGATCACCAAGCAGAATATCGGACGTGGTGTTGCCATCGTCCTCGACGACGCTGTCTATAGCGCCCCCCGTATCCTCACCCAGATTGACGGTGGTAACTCCTCCATCACGGGTAACTTCACAATTGAGGACACGAAAGACCTTGCCAACACGCTGAACTCTGGTAAGATGCCGGCACCTACCCGCATCGTACAGGAGGAAGTCGTTGGACCGTCACTCGGTGCCCAGTCTATCAAACAGGGTATCATCTCATTCGTCGTAGCCTTCGTGCTGCTGATGATTTACATGGTGATGCTGTACGGCTTCATCCCCGGTATGCTCGCCAACTGCGCCCTGCTGTTCAACCTGTTCTTCACCCTCGGTATCCTCACCTCGTTCCAGGCGGCACTGACGATGCCCGGTATTGCCGGTATCGTACTGACACTGGGTACTGCAGTGGATGCTAACGTGCTCATCTACGAGCGTACAAAGGAAGAACTGCGCAAGGGTCATAGTGTGAAAGAGTCTCTGAACCTCGGTTACTCGAATGCGTTCAGTGCTATCTTCGACTCCAACTTCACGTCATTGATTACGGGTATCATCCTTTACGTCTTCGGAACAGGTCCTATCCGTGGTTTCGCAACGACATTGATGATTGGTATCTGCGTATCGTTCTTCACCGCTGTCTTCATGACCCGTCTGGTCTACGATGCCAAGATGAAGAAAGACAAGTGGCAGAACCTCACCTTCTCTACCGCCTATAGCCGCAACATGATGCAGAACACCAAGTTCAACTTCATGGGTATGTATAAGAAGTCATTCACCATCTGGGGTGTTGCAGCCATCCTGTTCTGCGTCAGCTTCGTTGTCCGCGGACTCAGCCAGAGCATCGACTTCACCGGTGGTCGTAACTACGTAGTAACCCTCGACAAGGAGGTTCCTGTTGAGCAGGTACGTCTCGCCCTCGGCGGTGCTTTCGTCAACACCATTGGCGAGAATGCCGGCAAGGAGGCTAACACCAGTGTTATCGCCCTCGGTACCGACGGCAAGACCGTCCGTATCTCCACCAACTGGGATATCGAGTCCAACAACCCGCAGGTTGACGACAAGGCAGAGACTATTCTATATAACGCATTGAAGAAGGCAGGTTTCGTCAATCAGGCGAGTGTCGATGCCTTCAAGAACCCTGATGTCCGTGAGGGAGGCTCTATCATTAGCTCTTCAAAGGTAGGACCGTCTGTTGCCAAGGACATCACCTATGGTGCTATCATCAGCGTCATCATCGCCTTGATCGCTATCTTCCTGTACATCCTGCTACGCTTCCGCAACGTCGCTTACTCTGTAGGTTCTATCGTTGCCCTCGCCCTCGACGCATTGATCGTCATCGGCTTCTACAGCGTACTGTGGGGCTGGGTTCCCATGTCACTGGAGATTGACCAGACCTTCATCGGTGCTATCCTGACCGTAATAGGTTACTCTATCAATGATAAGGTGGTGGTCTTCGACCGTGTCCGTGAGAACTTCAACCTGTATGCGAAACGTGACCGTCAGAGCCTGTTCAATGCCTCTTTGAACCAGACCTTGGCACGTACCATCAACACCTCCGTGACCACGTTGATTGTGTTGCTGTGTATCTTCATCCTCGGTGGTGACAGCATCCGCAGCTTCTCCTTCGCCATGATCCTCGGTGTTATCTTCGGTACGCTGTCGTCTATCTTCATCGCGGCACCTACCGCCTTCCTCGTGATGGGTAAGACCATCCGTGAGGACGACACTGAAGCATAAGCATCTTAGTTTGAATTCAATATAAGAGTCCCTGCGTGCATCCCGCACCGCAGGGACTCTTTCATTTAGATCCATGGATAAAAAACTAAACCTATAATTTATTTTTTCCGATATATATGAAAATTGGATGCCCTTTTTGGTAGGTTGAGATTTTTATTGTATTTTTGTATGCGACTAATCACAACAAACAAAAAAGACAGATATGAAAAAAACTTTAAGGATGTTTGTCGCCATCTTCTGTGGCATGAATATATTCGCAGCGTGTACCTCCGATTCGGACAACAACACGTCTAAGCCACGTGAGCGCGTCATCACATTTGAAGGTATTGAAAACAGCCGAGACATGGGTGGTCTCGTCATGCAAGACGGACGCACCATCTGTTTCAACAGACTGGTACGCAGTGGTAATCTCTCGACGGCAACTGATGCTGACGTAGCTATACTGAAGAACAGATACCAACTGTTCGAGGGGGGGAATCAGCTCTCTTGCACTACTACATGAAATCATTCGTGCCGTGTTTTGTGGAATTTTAAGTACTTTTACACCTAAAATATTGATTTATGAAGACATTTAATTCGACCCAACTTTTCTACATAGTCAAAAACTGGATGATGGTCACCATCATCTGCATGGGTTGGGGGATGGTTTCTTGCACAGACAAGACAGACAACATCCCAAGCCCCAGTCAGCAGGAGATGGAAAAGGACCTCATCGGACTGTGGTATGAAGATTTCGACTACAAGGATGTGACTGAGAAAGGGAAGCCCTTCAACCGCGCCATGATTACAATGGAGGTGAAAACCGACCACACGGGTTATGTCGCGCTGTCAGTGTTTGACGACGAGTTCAACGAGCCTCTTGAGACTTACGGTGGTCCGACGAATGCACCGTTCACATGGCAGGTAACAGCCGACGGGCATATCATTCTGGATGCCCCCAAGACAAACAAGACACTCAGGTCGGCTGGAACAGACAGTACGGGGAATCACAACAATTTCGTCGATATTGGTCAGATGAATTTGAATTGTAATCAGGGTACTGTCACTTTCAGTAATGCATCCCATAAAGGGACGCTTACCAAGGCTGACAGCGGAAAGAGCGATTTGATTCAGGACTGGATGGCAAAGTCCACCCTCCCACCTGCCTGCATCACCGATAGTATCCCTGTGCTGATTTCCGACAACCTGATGAACTACGTGTTCAACTACCCCTCCATCGATCCCTTCGGCAATCCCTGCACCCTCAGCGGTACCATTACAGTTGACAAGTCACTCATCAAAGATAATAAGTCTTTCAATGGTATTTTACTCTATAATCACTTCACCATCTACGCTACCACACAGGCACCTTCGCGTGGGGCTGTTGAGTTCCCAACAGGTGCAGCCCTCACCAACTTCATCGTCGTGGCACCCGACTACTACGGCTTCGGTATCACCGAGAAAGAACCGCAGGCATACTGTATCTCACGGGCTAATGGCCGTGCCTCGCTCGATGCCTATCTCGCAGCAAAGCGGATGATAGAAGACTTGAAAGTGAAGAAAGGCGACGACTTTGTCATTGCAGGCTATTCGGAGGGGGCTCAGACCACGATAGGTGTCTTGCGCGAGATTTCAGAGCGTCATCCAGAAGTAAAGGTGAAACGAGCCTTCGCCGGCGACGGTCCCTACGACATCAACTCGATGTATGATGCCATCAGCAAAGGAAACACCGAAATGCCAAGCACCGTCTGTAACGTGCTCTATGCCTTCAACTACTTCTTCCGCCTGGGTTACGGCATCAACGACTATCTGAAGGATCCCGTGGCAAAGAACTTCGAAGAGTGGTTCCTCAGCAAGAAGTATAAACGTAAAGCACTTGACGAGGAACTCATCAAGACCAAGAAGACGGGTGACTTCTGCACAGCGGCAGTCCTCGATACCAATAGTCCACTATCACTCCGATTCAAGGAAACGTTCAGAGAAGATGCCCTCACCAGTGGATGGACACCTCGTAGCGATTTGGATGTGATGCTCTTCCACGATACGAACGATGATGTCGTACCAGTGGAGAACTTTTACGCCATGAGCAAGTTCCTAAAGGATCATGACATCAAAACACAAGAATTTGTCGGCGAGTACAGCTCGGCAACGACAAAGGAACTTGGCATAACCAATCACGAGACATCGGCACTGACCTTTTTCCTTCGTATCATCGAGTGGATGCGGGCAAACTATTAAAATTGCTAAAAATCAGATAATACAGAAACGATATGGTAGCAGACAAAGTTTATAGAAATGCGAAGATCTATTCCGTCGCACTGGACGGAAGGAAACACATGCGGAGGCGCTTGCCATCAAGGACGGCAAATTCGCATACGTTGGAAACGAAGCAGGTGTTGAAGCATGGATAGGCAATGACACCGAAGTTGTTAATTGCAACGGCAAGAGCGTCATCCCCGGTCTTGGCGATGCACACATGCACCTCGCCCATGCCGCGAAGAAATTCGGTACGTGCAGCTTTAGCAGTATTGTACCCAATCCCAAGACGGACACACCGGAGGGTGTGGTCAAACAGATACAAGATATGCTGAGAGCCTATGTGGCAGAACACAAGGATGCTCTGGTAATCAGAGGACTGGGTTGGGACAGAGCCTGGTTCTCAGGGACCCTTCAGGGCATCGTACGCCCCTTCACCCGACATGACATTGATGCTGTCGTACCCGATAAGCCTGCAGTCCTCATGTCGTTCTGCGGACACCGTGTGCTGCTGAACACGAAGGCACTGGAGGCTGCTGGTATCACGAAAGACACTGACGACCAAAACGGTCTGATAGTCAAGGAAGCCGACGGGAGTCCCAGCGGCTATATCAAGGAGCCTGTTGCCTACATTCCCATCATTGACCGTATTCCTAACTATGAGTTCTCGACGAAGGAGCATTACGACTGCATAAAGCAGACGTTTGACATCTTCAATGCAAAAGGATACACGCTGCTCTGCGACTGTCAGCAGATAGAGCCCGCCTACAACGTGCTTACGGAGATGGCAAAGAATGGCGAATTTACTGCCAGAGTGTCTGGTGTTCACAATGTCAACGACCCCACACGGGAAGAAGACCTTAAGAAAGCCATTGCCAATCGCACCAAATATGATGTAGATGGACTGTTTAAGGTTGATACCGTGAAATACTTTGCCGACGGGACCCTCTCCATGCTGGAGCCCTTTGCCGAGACGGCTGGTGCCGACTTGGCAGGTACTCGTGCACCGTTGCTATGGGAAGAAGACCACATGCAGGAATCGATGGCGCTTGCCAACAAGGAAGGTTTCAATATCCATACGCATGCCATGGGCGATTATGCCATCCGCAAAGTCATCGACTGCTATGAGAATGCACAACGGCAGTACCCCAATCCCAATATCCGGAACATCATTGCCCACTGCACCTTTATAACCCCTGAAGACAGGGTACGCATGGGCAAGAGTCATATCATTGCCAGCAACCAGCCAGGATGGTTCAGCGACAGTCCCACCTCACAACCCATCATGACAGACTACTGGGGCGAGGAGGTTGCCCGACAATCCTATCCCAGCAAGTCTTTGATAGACAATGGCGTGGTATGTGCCTACGGCTCAGACTTCTTTGTCAATGCCGCCTACGGTCTTGCCGGTATTCAGGTGGCGATGACACGCAGACTGGTTAAGATAGATTTGACCTACGAGCTGTACAAGGATGTTCCAGCCGCCATGCCAGAGGAGTGTGTCAGCCTGAAGCAGGCTCTTCAAGCACATACTATCCACACGGCATACCAGGCTCATCTGGAACAGGTTACCGGCTCCATTGAAGTGGGTAAATCGGCAGAACTGGTTGTCTTGGACAGTGACATCGAGACCACTCCTGCCGACCAGATTCAAGATATCCAGGTTCTCGAAACCGTATTTAAAGGAAAAACGGTATTCAAGCTTACTTTCGAGGGCAAGAAAGTTTTCCCGATGCAATAAATGAATGAATGTCATACCCCTCGCTCTGCCCAGTCTCCCCTATCCAGACTGCGGTAGCCGATAGCCTCAGCGATATGCATGGACTCCACTTTCTCGCTGCCGGCAAGGTCAGCGATGGTACGTGCCACCTTCAGGATACGGTTATAAGCACGGGCAGACAGTTTCAGGCGCTCCATCGCCATACGGAGCATGTCGAGCGAGTCGCTGTCGGGCTCTGCGAACTCATGGAGCATACGCTCCGTCATCTGAGCGTTGCAGTAGACCCTCCCCAGCCCTCCCTGTTTAGGGAGGGAGCTAAAACGCTCGGTCTGTATGTTGCGGGCTTTTATCACCCGTTCGCGGATGACTGCCGACGGCTCCCCCTTCTGCATCTGTGAGAGTTGTGCGAAGGGTACCGCCTGTATCTCACAGTGGATGTCGATGCGGTCAAGCAATGGTCCGCTGATCTTATTCATATAGCGTTGTATCTGTCCTGGGGTGCAGGCGCAATGATGGGTGGGGTCACCATAATAGCCGCACGGACAGGGGTTCATGGAGGCGATGAGCATAAAGGAACAAGGGTATTCCACATTATACTTGGCACGGCTAATCGAGATCTTACGGTCCTCTAACGGCTGCCGCAAAACTTCCAGTACACTGCGTGAGAGCTCGGGCATCTCATCAAGGAAGAGGACACCGTTATGGGCAAGACTGATCTCCCCGGGCTGGGGATTGTTACCGCCACCCACCAGTGCCACCTGGGAGATGGTATGATGAGGAGCACGGAAAGGACGCTGCGATATCAGACTGGTATCACGTGACAACTTGCCAGCCACACTATGAATCTGGGTCGTCTCCAGACTCTCGCTGAGCGACAAGGGGGGAAGAATACCCGGAAGTCGCTTGGCAAGCATTGACTTTCCAGAACCCGGAGGACCTATCATAATCAGATTATGACCACCGGCGGCGGCAACCTCCAGGGCACGCTTCACACTTTCCTGTCCCCGGACGTCCGCAAAATCGAGTTCAAACGCATCCTGGTGATCATAGAACTCCCGGCGGGTGTCAACGACCGTAGGTGTAAACTCTTTGGAGCCGTTGAAGAACTGGATGACCTCCATCAGAGAGTCCATGCCGTATACATCCACCTGATTAACGACTGCTGCCTCGCGAACATTCTGCCTGGGAACAATGAGACCCTTGAACTTCTCCGCACGTGCCTTGATGGCGATGGGCAGGGCACCACGGATAGGCTGTAGCTTTCCATCAAGACCTAACTCTCCCACCATCATATATTCGTTAAGACAATCACAGGTGATCTTTCCATTGGCAGCCAAGATACCTATCGCAAGAGGAAGGTCGTAGCCGGAGCCCTCTTTCTTAATATCGGCAGGTGACAAGTTGATGGTGATATCCATCACAGGCATTTTAAACCCCATGTTCTGAAGAGCTGCCCTGATGCGGTCGTGACTCTCCTTAACGGCAGTGTCGGCAAGTCCTGTAAGGTGGAACTGCACCCCTCTCGTCATACTGATTTCTACTTTTACCGTATTGACTTCCAGTCCATTGACGGCGGCACAAAATGTATTTACTAACATAACGTAATGAATACTTTTATGAATAATTGATATTCAAAAGATTCTGGTGCAAAGATAATAAAATTTTTAAAGAAATGCGTACCTTTGCAAAAGATTTTTCAGAAACTATGCGAATCGTGCGTTTTCTCAAGGACTGGACATTGCCGGTGGCTATTGCTACGGGGACGGTGTGTTACCTGACATTCTACCTCGTACCGGCACTGGACGAGACAGGGAATATGCTGAGCCCGGTCTTCGACACGCTATTCCCCGTCACGGTGTTCGCCACGCTCTTCGTGACATTCTGTAAGGTGGACTTCCATGATATGAGACCGCATAAGTGGCACGCAGGGGTGCTCCTCGCACAACTGCTGCTGGTGGGTCTGGTGATTGCACTGGCGGTGGACAGTGAGCGGCTGGATTCAAGTTTCAGGATTCAGGATTCAGGTTTCAAGTTGTTCTGGGAGTCACTGCTGACATGTATCATAGGTCCCGCAGCCTCGGCATCACCCGTGGTGGTGGGTAAGCTGGGGGGTAATATATCGACGATGTCATCGTATGTGCTGCTGTCGTCGGTTGCCTCGGCACTGCTGATTCCCCTGGTGTTTCCGATGCTGGAGCCGACGGCTGACGTAGCGTTCACGGAGGCTTTCCTGACGATACTGGAGAAAGTGTCGTATGTGTTACTGCTGCCCTTGGTACTGGGATGGGTGATGCAGCATTATGCGAAGGGGCTGTGCCGTAAAATAGTGTCAGTACCAGACCTTAGCTTCTACTGCTGGGCGGTGTCTCTGTCGATAACAACGGGTATCACGGTGAAGAATATCGTGCATAGCGAGGCTTCGCTACTGATGCTGGCTGCCATTGCCGTGGGTACCTTCGCATTATGCTGGGTGCAGTTCGGCATCGGACGGCTGGTGGGTCGCTACTTAGGGGAGCGTATCAACAGTGGACAGGGGTTATTCCAGAAGAACACGGCGCTGAGTATATGGGTGTCATATATGTATCTGCATCCGGTGGCATCGATAGGGGCAGGCTGTTATGTGCTGTGGCAGAATATTATCAATTCGATAGAGTTGAGGGAAAAGGTAAAGAAATAAAATGAAGAGAGAGTTTAGGGTGATAGCTTTTGATGCGGATGATACGCTGTGGGACTGCCAGTCGTGGTTTGACTTGGTGGAGGAGCGGTGTGCGGAGTTGCTGAAGCCGTGGGCGACGAGGAAGGAGGTGAGCGAGGGACTGTTTGCCACCGAGCACCGGAACTTGTCGCTGACGGGCTATGGCACGAAGGCATTCACCCTGTCGCTCATCGAGAATGCGGTGCGGATATCGCACGGGGAGATCAGCGGGGATGACGTAATGCGTCTTATCGACATGGGAAAGGACCTTCTGCGATTTCCGACAACCCCACTGCCTGAGGTACAGGAGACACTGGAGGCACTGGTACAACGGCGGCGTTACCGTCTGGTGGTGTTCACCAAGGGTGAGCTGATGGATCAGGAGGATAAGCTGAGGCGGTCGGGACTGGAGCAGTATTTCTGCCGTCTGGAGACGGTGTCGAACAAGACAGTGACGGAATACCGCCAGTTGTGTGAGAACCTGGACGTGGCTCCGGAGGAGACACTGATGGTGGGCAACTCGTTCCGCAGTGACATCGCCCCTGCACTGCAGGCTGGCGCATGGGCAGCGCATATCCCCTATCATGTGGTGTGGGAACTGGAGAAATCGGAGGAGTTCCCTCATGAGCGACTATACAAAATGCAGCAATTCGGAGAACTGCTGCATCTGCTGTCTTAGTGCCGCGAGCGGGACTCGAACCCGCACAGCCATTACTGACCAAGGGATTTTAAGTCCCTCGTGTCTACCATTCCACCATCGCGGCAGTAGACCTGTTTTTTCACTTTGCGGGTGCAAAGATACGAATAAGTGAGTAAAAAAGCAAATTTTATTTGCATTTTTTCGAACGTGAGTATGATCACCTCATTTCTCCTCAAAAAAAATATACCTAAGTTTTAAAAATCAAGAAAAATCTGTCAATCTATCAGCGAGAGGGTTTAACACACTGACAGACAACTGCTTGCATGCTGACAGATAGGCTGACAGATTGATAGATTTCAAGGACAACATCCCTTATCACCCTTGATTCCCTTGATACCAGTAACAATAACAGATGTAAAAGATGCCTCCCTTCATTGTAAATCAAATTGATTTGCAAAGTAAATCAAATTGAATTACCGAGTAAATCAAATTGAATTGCTGAGTAAATCAAATTGATTTACATGGTAAACCAAGTCAGATTACAATTCTGCATGATAAAGTTTTCATTTATGATACCTAAGGCTTCGCAAGGAGGAAGCGGCACCTTCACTCGTTTTTCACTCCTTTTAAGGGTAAAAACCTTATGTACGCGCATATGCGCGGGCGTACCTTATTTTATTAATACTTAGTTTGACAAGACAACGACTCTGCCCGTGGGACCCTCGGTACGTGCGTTGCGGTAGCGCTCCAACCCTTTGTCACCCTCTTTACCCTTAATGAGCAGTCCCCCATTGTTAAGGTCATACTGGTCGCCACATACCGTGCAAGTAACTGTACCGGAGCCTTTCTTGTCGAAGTCGACAGGATAGTAGGGAGTGACGATATTGTTCTCCCGTCTGGCACAGTTAGGACACTGCAGGTCGTAAGCCGCAAAGGAATAGTCGCCCAGGCTCTGCACCCCCACGATGATACCACCATTCTGTCCGATGCGCAGGTTCTGTCGCAACTCCTCCGCCATCATCTGGTGCTGGGAAGACACCCCTTGGTTGTTCTCGAAAATCAGATAGCGAGTGCCACCCCTTGACTCGTCAGTAATTTTACAGAAAATACCTGTGACGGTGGGATTGATGGCAGCCCCTATCGTCTGGTCGAGGTAGGTGCCGTTATTGAAGATAAAGCGGCAGGACCAGGAGGAGTATTGCTGTTCTGCACCGCAAGAGGTCAGAAGTAAGAGGTAAGAGGCAAGAGGTAAGAGGTAAGAGGTGATGCGTTTCATTGCAGGAGTCTCCTTTCTGCGTCACGGACGCGGTCGAAACCGAAGCCGTCGAGGGTTTGTTGCATGAGGGCTGCGATACGGTCGTTGCACAAATTACCAATAGACCCTTCGTGGGTGTGGTGGATATCCTTGTTGGGACGGAAGGTGCCTGCCTCGATATCGAGTCCCACCTTCTTATAGGCATCACGGAACGGCATACCCTCTGCGGCGAGGCGGTTGACCTCCTCGACAGAGAACATCGGGTCGTACATCGGGTTGTCGAGGATATCCTCGCGTACCTCTATCTTATTAATGATATACGCAGCCATCTGCAGACAGTCTTTCAGCTCGTCGAAGGCAGGTAGGAACACCTCCTTGATGATCTGCAAGTCACGGAAATAACCCACGGGGAGGTTGTTCATGATCAGTGTCACCTGCTGGGGCAGTGCCTGCAGTTTATTACATTTCGCACGGATGAGTTCAAAGACATCCGGGTTCTTCTTATGCGGCATGATGCTGGATCCCGTCGTACACTCCTTCGGCAGGCGTACGAACGAGAAGTTCTGGGAGTTAAACAAACAAGCGTCGAAGGCAAGTTTCGCCAAGGTACCCGCGATGGTAGCGATGGCAAAGCCCACGTTACGCTCCATCTTACCCCGTCCCATCTGCGCATACACCACGTTATAGTCCATGGAGTCGAAGCCCAGCAGGTCTGTCGTCATCTGCCGGTTGAGGGGGAACGACGAGCCATAGCCTGCGGCAGAGCCCAGCGGGTTACGGTTGGTCATCTTATAGGCTGCCTGCAGGAAGAGCATATCGTCACAGAGCGACTCCGCATAGGCGCCGAACCACAGTCCGAACGACGAGGGCATGGCAACCTGCAGATGCGTATATCCCGGCATCAGCACCGCCTTATACTGCTCACTTTTCGTCTGCAGCTCGTCGAAGAGCACTTTTATGCTGTCGGCAACCTCCATCAACTCATGACGGGTAAACAGTTTCAGGTCGACCAATACCTGGTCGTTGCGGGAGCGTCCCGAGTGAATCTTCTTACCGATATCCCCCAGTTTACGGGTGAGCATCAGCTCCACCTGCGAGTGGACATCCTCAACACCCTCCTCAATACGAAACTCACCCCGCTGGCATACCGCATGGATATTCTTCAACTCCGCCAGCAACAGCTGCAGTTCGTCCGCCTCCAACAGACCGATAGACTCCAGCATGGTAATATGCGCCATAGAGCCCAGTACGTCATAAGGAGCGAGATAGAGGTCCATCTCCCTGTCGCGTCCCACGGTGAAGCGCTCTATCTCCGCATTCACCTCAAAGTTCTTCTCCCAAAGTTTGTTCATAATTATTATAATTATAGTGACTATAGTACCTATAGTTCCTATAGTGGCTATAGTTAAATATAAGGCACTTGCGCAAGCGCATCAGCGATTTTCTCAACACCATCCTGCAGGGGACCGCTGACCATCCCTTTGAGCATAAAGGGGATGTCGGCCTTTACCGTTACCCGCATCTTACTGGTCGTCGTGGTCACAGGGAGCACCTGTATCCACAGGTTGAAAGGCATCGGCGACTGCTCAGTCTCGAATTTCACACACTTGCCTTCCTCACGCTCGATGATACGGAGCTTGAGAAGCCCGACGGGGGCGACATTCACCTGCACGGTGTCCTCGTCAAAGGCAAAGTCCGACAACTTATCCTCAGGGACACGGTCACGTACCCGCTCAAGGTTACGCAGGTCGCTGATGTTACGATAGACATCCTCAACGGGGTAGTCTATCTGCTTGACGCTACTCTCGAATTTTGTCATTGTTTCCAAGTACTTGGTGACTGCCGCCACTCGTTCAACACCTCAATCTCTTCCGCTTTGATATAGCCCGTCTCCGCAGCCTGTGCGAGTACTGCGGCATAGTCACTGAGCGTGATAAGCTGTACACCAGCTTCCTTGAAAGCCTGTTCGGCAACAGGGAAACCATAAGTGAAAGAAGCCACCATGCCAATGACCTCCACACCATACTGGCGCAAAGCCTCTACCGCCTTCAGACTGCTGCCACCCGTCGATATCAAGTCTTCGACGACGATGACCTTCGTACCCTTGGCAAGCTCACCCTCCACCTGGTTACCCATACCATGGTCTTTCGGTTTCGGACGGACATAGGCATAAGGCAATCCCAGTTCGTCAGCGACGAGCGCACCCTGTGCGATAGCACCTGTAGCAACACCAGCCACCGCCTCAGCCTCAGGGAAATACTGCTGGATGAGGTGACAGAGTTCCAGTTTGACGAACGAGCGTACCTCCGGATAACCGAGTGTCTTACGGTTGTCTGTGTAGATAGGCGACTTCCAGCCTGATGCCCATGTGAACGGCTCGTTAGGCTGCAACTTAATGGCTTTGATGTCCATCAGTTTCTTGGCAAATAGTTTCTTGATAGTATCCATAATGGTTATTATTGTTTCTTTTGGGTGCAAATTTAGACAAAAAATCCGAGATTATGGGCTTGTACGAGGAGTTTTTTACTACGACTTCGTAAAACCAAGGGTGAGAATACTGATACGGATATTAGGAATAGTGCTCAGCATGTTGGAGCAGGAGGCAAGGGTAGCACCTGTGGTACAGATATCATCCACCAAAAGGAGATGCTTGCCTGCCATTCCCTCCGCACTTCGTATCTCAAAGATGTCTGCCACATTCTCCTGCCGCTGGTGACGCATCAGGGAGGTCTGACTTTGTTGGAAGTGCTTGCGACTGACGACCTTCGTCATGACCGGAATCCCTGTAATCTCATGAATCCCCCGTGCCAGCATCTCGCTCTGGTTATAGCCTCGCTGCCGTTCCCGTTTAGGAGAGAGTGGAACGGGGATGATAGCATCTACCCCTTCGAAATACCCGGCTATCCGCATCTCCTCCGCCATCATACGGCCCATCTCCTCCCCGAGATCCGGGCGGTCGGCATATTTCAAGTCGTAGACAAGACGTGCTACCTCAGAATGGGGCTCGTAGAAAAACATGGCGGCGGCACGGGAGACGGGAGCCAGTCCCCAGAACAGCTGGGTCATGGGATTGTCATAGGGAGAGAACTGGTAGGTGGTACGTGGCAGATGAAGGTAACACGAAGCACATACCGCATGTTCGGAGATACTCAGACGGCAGCCACAGACGGCACACTGGCGAGGTGATATCACATCCAGCAGTCTACTCCAGAAACTCGTCGTCATCCTCCACATTGATACAATGCTTGATGATATCCATTGTAAAGCCGCGACTCATGGCAAACTTGATCAGTTTACCATTGAGCTCATAGTCACTGCTTGCCTTCGTCGATTTGCGCTTCTGCTGTAACATCGGGCGTAAGATACTGATATACTCGTCATCATCCACCTCGTCAAGCACCTGCTGGCGTACGGACTCGTCGATATGTTTCTGCCATAACGCCTGCTCTACCTTCCGCCGTCCCCATTTGTTATATCGCACCTTATCCTTGACGAAGGCACGGGCGTAACGCTCGTCGTCCACATAACGCTCACTGACCAACCGCTGCATGACACGTGCCTGAGCCTCTTCGGTGAGTTCCCAGCGGCGCATCTTCTCCGTCATTTCCCATTGGCAGTGCTCCGCCTGTGCGCAGAGGGCACTAAGGGTCAGGTAGGCTTCTTGTTCTGTCTTTTGTCTCATGATCGTTGTGCTCTTATGAACCTCTGTTTGCCAAATTGGTCTTCCTTGGTTTCGATGCGATGGAATCGCATTATACGTAACAACTCGCATAGCTCGTTGGCATAGAGGGGGTTGATTTCGAAATAGAGCCAACCACCCGGCTGCAGGGCTGTCTGTCCGTAGGTAGCGATGGCACGATAGAACAGCAGGGGGTCTTCATCGGGGACGAAGAGGGCTGTTGCTGGCTCGTACTCCAAGACATTCGCCTCCATCGTGGCACGTTCGTGATCAGCGATATAGGGAGGATTGCTGATGATAGTGGTGAGTGAGGAGTGGGGAGTGGGGAGTGATGGGGCGAGAATGTCGACTTGTTGGAAGGTGACGCTGACGTGGTGGCGCCCGGCATTCACCTTTGCCACATCCAATGCCTCGGGGGAGATGTCCCAGGCGGTGACGTGTGCGTTGGGATACATGGCGGCAAGGGTGATGGCGATACATCCTGACCCTGTGCCGATGTCGAGAATGTGCCCCTCTTCTGACTCCCCCAAGTAGGAGCGGACTTCGAGGAACCACTGTATCAGTTCCTCGGTCTCTGGACGGGGGATGAGGACATGCTCATTGACGAGGAAGGTCCTGCCACAGAAGTCAGCCTGTCCGAGGACATACTGTACGGGTTCTTTTTGCAACAGCCGCCGTAATATTTCCTGCAGTTCGGTTTGGTTGTCTGCAGATAATTGCGTATCTTTGCCGATGCATAGGTCTGTCCACGAGAGACCGAAACGCACTTCATAGACCATACGGGCAACGGCTTTCGCCTCGCCCTCGTCATAGATGGTAGTCAGATGATTCCAGAAATCACGATAAGTCATAGTGCAAAGATACAAATAAAAGTAAAAAGGTAAAAAAGTAAAAAGGTAAAAAAAGTAAAAAGGTAATGACTATAGACGAGAAGTACATGCGGAGATGCCTGCAACTGGCAGCCAACGGAATACAGGGCGCACGCCCTAACCCGATGGTCGGAGCCGTGATAGTAGCCGCCCCTCAGCAGGGGAGGTTGGAGGGGTCCATCATCGGTGAGGGCTATCATGTGCGCTGTGGTGAGGGGCATGCCGAGGTCAACGCCTTTGCCTCGGTGCGCCCGGAAGACGAGTCGCTGTTGAAGGATTCCACCATCTATGTCTCCTTAGAACCCTGTGCCCACTATGGTAAGACACCCCCTTGTGCCGAGCTGATCATCAAGAAAGGCGTGAAGCGTGTGGTGGTGGGATGTATCGACCCCTTCGCAAAAGTACAGGGGAAAGGCGTGGAGATGATCCGCAAGGCAGGTATCGAGGTGACAGTAGGTGTGTTGGAGGAGGAATGCCAATGGCTGAACCGCCGTTTCTTCACGTATCACTCGAAGCATCGCCCGTACATTATATTAAAATGGGCACAGACCGCCAACGGGTTCATGGACGACCATTTCCAATCAATCATGATTAGTAATGAACAGACACAGATGCTCTCCCATAAACTGCGTGCCGAGGAAGACGCTATCCTGGTGGGACATACCACCTATGACCGTGAGCACCCCCAGCTGAACGTTCGCCACTGGCATGGTCCTGACCCCAAGCGCATCGTGCTGACCCATGACCGTCCCCTACCCCAACTCATGGACGACCTCTACCAACACCAGATACAATCACTGATAGTGGAAGGGGGGAGACAGACTCACGAGACTTTCATCGAAGCCGGTCTTTGGGATGAGATACGTGTGGAGACCAACCATGCACTCACTGTCACGGAGGGTACAAAAGCGCCTCAGCTACCAGCCGAGGCGAAAGTATTATGTCAACAGCAATATGGTTCGAACACCCTCATTTCCTACCGAAATCAGCAGGAATCTCACCCCATTTCTGAGTTTCCCACTTGACAACAGGGTTACGCCACTGGTGCGTCTGTAACCATCGCTCAGCACGCATGATAATCTGATAGAGCGCCTCTGTCTCAGGAGTGCGCTCTAATTTTGTCTTACACTGCTTCTTATTGACCCAGAGGATGGCATTATAGGAATCCGAATAAATGGTCTTGTCATGAAGACCCTGTTGCTGCAACAAGGCGAGGGCATGGACAATGGCGAGGAACTCCCCGATATTGTTGGTCCCCTTCATAGGACCGAAATGGAATACCCGGTAGCCTGTTGCCAAATCGATTGCCTGATACTCCATAGGTCCCGGGTTGCCAGAGCATGCCGCATCCACCGCCCATGCGTCCGCTTTTACATCAGGATGGAGAGGGAGTACCGTGTCGTTCCTATAATCTGGCGGATTCTGCATCACATTCTCTCTGGTACCTCAATACCCAGCAGCGACATACCATTCTTTATCACTTTTGCCACATTACGAGCAAGGACAAGACGTACCTGTCGTTTCTGCTCATCAGGCTCGTTAAGAATGCTGAAGTCGTGATAGAACTGGTTGAAAATCTTCGTCAGCTCATAGCAGTAGTTAGCGATGCCGCTGGGGGAATAATCCTTGCCAGCCTGCTCCACGACAGCAGGATACTCGCTCATCTTCTGGATAAGTTCTATCTCTTTGTCTGATATAGGGACTATAGGGACTATAGGAGCTATAGTTGTCTTGCGCAGGATGCTGCGGATACGGGCATAAGTATACTGGATGAAAGGTCCTGTATTACCATTGAAGTCTATCGACTCCTCGGGGTTGAAGAGCATGTTCTTACGGGCATCCACCTTGAGGATGAAATATTTCAAGGCACCCATGCCCACGATACGGGCAATCTCCAGTTTCTCAGCCTCCGACAGGTCGGCATTCTTCCCAGCCTCGTCGGCAGCCTTCAGGGCATCGCTGACCATCAGTTCCATCAGGTCGTCAGCATCCACCACGGTTCCCTCACGAGACTTCATCTTACCATTCGGCAGTTCCACCATACCATAAGAGAAATGTACCAGCTCCTTACCCCATTTGAAACCCAGACGGTCAAGGAGGATAGAGAGCACCTGGAAGTGGTAGTTCTGTTCGTTGCCCACCACATAGATCATCTTGTCGATGGGATAGTCCTGAAAACGCATCTCCGCCGTTCCGATATCCTGTGTCATATAGACAGAGGTACCATCCGAGCGTAACAGCAGTTTCTGGTCAAGACCCTCATTGGTGAGGTCAGCCCATACGGAGTTGTCGGCATGACGCTCGAAGAGTCCTTTGGCAAGACCCTCCTCCACCTTTGCCTTACCCTTCAGGTAAGTCTGGCTCTCATAATATATCTTGTCGAAGGAGACACCCATCTTCCGGTATGTCTCGTCGAAACCGGCATATACCCAGTTATTCATCTTCTCCCACAAGGCACGCACCTCAGGGTCATTGTTTTCCCATTTGACCAGCATCTCATGCGCCTCTTTGATGAGCGGAGCCTCCTGTTTTGCCTGCTCCTCGTCCATCCCCTGAGCCATGAGTTGTTTGACCTCCTCCCGGTAATGCTTGTCGAAAGCCACGTAATAGTCACCGATGAGATGATCACCCTTCTTACCACTGGTCTCTGGAGTCTCACCATTACCCCACTTCAACCAGGCGAGCATCGACTTACAGATATGAATACCACGGTCGTTGACGATATTGGTCTTCACCACCTTATTGCCGTTCGCCTGCATGATCTGTGCCAGCGACCAGCCCAGCAGGTTGTTACGCACATGACCCAGATGGAGCGGTTTATTGGTGTTGGGGGAAGAATACTCTATCATCACCAGTGGACTCTCCTCAGTAGCCTGCTTATGACCATACTGCTCGTCCGCATCAATATCGGTGAGCAGGGAGAGCCATGCCTGCGGAGCCACGACCAGGTTCAGGAAACCTTTCACCACATTGTAAGAGGCGACAGCCTCACAATGGTCAGTCAGATACTGTCCTATCTCCTGTGCGGTCTGCTCAGGACTCTTCTTGGAAATCTTCAAAAATGGGAAAACAACGAGTGTCAGGTTACCCTCGAACTCACTGCGTGTCTTCTGCAACTGTACCATCTTCTCAGGTACCTCCTGACCATACAAGGCTTTCACTGCCCCGATGGCGGCATTCATGATTTGCGCTTCAATCTTCATCTTTCGGTATACCTATTTAATCATGAAATCATCCACATGGTATATGCGGATGATTCTTAAGGAAGTTGTCCAAGGCGGATTCGAACCACCACAAACAGAACCAAAACCTGTTGTGCTACCATTACACCATTGGACACCCAAAATGCTGTTAGCGGGTGCAAAGATAGGAAAAAATTAGATTCCTGCCAAATTTTTAGGCAAAAACTAACACAGGGTGTTGAAGACTCTTGACTAACAATTTGCAAATTTTGCAAATTGTTAGTCGATTTTGCAAATTGTTAGTCCTTTTCCCATTCCTTTTCTCTATATTTGCCAAAAATTATCCTTAACATTTAAAAACCATTACATCTATGAACAAAAGACTACTTACAACCATTGTTGTCTGGATGACAACGTTGACGATGTCGATGGCTCAGTTAGGACTCAAGGTGACGGTACATTGTGAAGATGCCGGCACGCTGTTCGTGAAGATTCAGGAGCAGATAGAGGAAATTGGTGAGCTAAATGATGTCACCGAACTGACGGTGACTGGTGCGATGAATTACGATGACTGTCTGGTCATCCGTAATCAACTGACAAACCTTACCCTGCTTGACGTGGGAGGGATAGATGCCGAGAGTGCCAAAGTGGTGGAACTCGGATATACCAAATTAGTGCAGAAAGTGGTGTTGCCACAAACAGCCACTGAGCTTCACAAATACGTATTGCGTAGCAGTAAGGTGCTGACAACCATCGTGATGCCACCTAACCTGACGGCAATACCAGAAGGGATGTTCTACGAATGCCCCGTCTTAGAACAGGTGGATATTCCCGAGACGGTGACCTCCATTGGCAGTTATGCGTTTTCGGGCTGTGTGCTGTTGGCGAGCATTACTCTTCCCACAAGGGTTACTTCCATCGGGAACCGTTGTTTTTACAACTGTCCTTTATTAAAGAGCATCACCATCCCAGACGGAGTGACGACTTTAGACGAGGGTATTTTCCGCGGATGTTCCCAACTGTCAGAGGTGAAACTACCCAGTCAGCTGGCAATCATCAAGGAAGGAGCCTTCCGTGGTACCGCTTTGGAGACATTTACCTTACCCGCAGGAGTGAAACTACAAGGTGACGCTATCTTCGGTGAGTGTGAGAAGCTCACCACCTTCACCTTTCCCGACGGACTGAAAGACGCATCTGAGATAGGCACATCCACCCTGTGGCACTGCTACAACCTCACTTCCGTGCGTCTGCCCCAAGATCTGACAGAGATTCCTAAATATTTCTTCTCCAAAACAGCGATTCCCAGTATCGAACTGCCTACCAGCGTGACAGCCGTCCGGGATGGAGCTTTCGAATATACGACAGCCATCAAGAAGGTCACCTTCCCCAGTCATGTCAAGGAGGTAGGAGAAGGGGTCTTCTATGACAGTAAAATAGAAGAGGTGGAGTGGTCCTCTCATCTGACAATGATTCCTAAGGGCACTTTCTACTGGTGTGAGAACCTGCAGAAAGTCACTATCCCTGAGACAGTAGACAGTATCGGCGGTGACGCTTTCGCACATTGCACGTCACTCAAAAGTATCAGACTGCCGGAAGGTATCCGCACACTCAATGGTACGTTTTATAAAACTCCGTTGGAATCGGTCAATATTCCATCTACAGTGAAAATCATAGAAAGTTCTACTTTTGATGAAGCAAAGTTTACGCATATCGACATTCCTGAGGGGGTGACCTACATTGGAGCGTCTGCTTTCCGAGGTGTTCCATTAGCTAAAGTGAAACTTCCTTCCACCCTACGAAGAATAGCCAGCTATGCCTTCAACGGAGGCGAGTATGAGAAGGTGGTGGTGCCCGAAGGGGTGACCAGCATCGGAAGCCGTGTCTTCTACAGCAAAAAGCTGAGAGTGCTCGACCTGCCCTCCACCCTGATAGCCATAGATGACCTGATATTAGGTGATATGGGTAATGCAGAGGAGGTGGTGGATAGCGTGATTATCCGTGCCATGGTTCCTCCTTACTGGAAAAGCAGCGTTTTTACAAGTCGTGACTGCAAGGTGAACCTCTATGTACCGGCTCCGTCAGTCTCCCTCTACCAAGCCGACGATGGTTTTAACATCGTGAACAATATCCTGCCTTTAAACAGCGATGCCACCACCAAGGACCTGAATATCACGTGGAGGACAGTGATTGACAAGAACAGCACCCTCCAACAAGGAAAGTACGACATCAAGCTTATCTCACTATGGGGACTTGGCGAGCAGACATCCAGCAACCATCATCCATGTTTGAGAGTGGAAGAGGGAGCCAAGTTACAGGCTGGCAACTTTATGATGACCTATGACACAGATGCAGATTATTGGTTTACCAGCTATAAATTCCAGACCTTTATTAACCAAGGCACGACCACTATCGACCAGATAGACCTGCGCTGCCACCTGTATGGACAGTGGGGCTTTACCCTGCCCTTCGACGTGAGGTACAGCGATATCGTACCTGAGAAGCCTGCCACCCCGTTTGCCTTGTTCCGATACGATGGCGCAGCCCGTGCCCGTGGCGACTTTGACAAGACGTGGATCCGCGTAAAGAATGACGAGACACTGAAAGCTGGACAGGGTTACTACTTCATGAGTGAGCAGACAGGATATTACAACACAGCCGGTCAATGGACCAGAAACTGGGACTTCATCCACTTCAAGTCGCATGCCGGAGGTACTGACAACTTCACCACTGCCAAGGATGTCACCCTGCCTATGTACCACTATCCCGGTGAGTTCGCGCATAACACCAACTGGAACTTCATCGGACAGCCCTATCAGGCATTCCTTGACATCCGGGGTGTCGACTATGACGGTCCTATCATGGTCTACCAGAAATACGCCAGTCTATCTACAAACTGGAAAGCCTTTAGCGCATTGGATGATGAGGAGGTGCTCGACCCGCTGATTGGCTTCTTTGTCCAAGTACCCGACGGTGTGAACGATATCACCTTCGAAGCTGCCCGCCGTCAGCATGTGAAGACATTCACGAAAGGGGAGGCTGCCAATAGCCGCATGGCACTGCGCCGAGCCGATAAGAACAACCACCGCATGGTGTATAACCTGCTGTTAACCCGACAGGATGACAAGGGTGAGACGGTACAGTTAGACCGTACCCGCTTCGTCATCAACCCTGAAGCAACCCTGCGCTATGACATCGGACGCGATGCGCCGAAGATGAATGACAGCGAAGGAGCCGTCAACGCCATCTTCACCAAAGGAGAAGGAATTGCCTACGACATCAATGAGCGCCCGCTGGGTGACGGCATCGTACAACTGGGTATGGAGGTGGCTGAGGCAGGAACTTATACCCTCTCCATGACCACCAAAGGAACATCAACAGAGGAAATATGGCTTATCGACAATGATGAGCACACCCGTACCTTGCTCAGTGAGCCCTATACCTTCACTGTCAGCAATCCCGCTACCCTCTCAACCCGTTTCATCATTGCCATCGGTAATGCAGAAGCTACTGCTGTCACTGAAGTGGAAACAGCTCAGCCAATGAGGTCTGATGCCATCTTCAACCTCAGCGGACACCGTTTGAGCGAGCCACAGCGAGGCATCAATATCGTGAACGGTAAGAAGTATATCAAGTGAATCATACACCTTATCTATATATAAAAGAGCTATGAAGAAGTTTTTTAGTATATGTCTGTTGTGTCTCATAGCACTCAGTGTGACGGCACAGACAACAGCAACACGCCGCCTGAGGGTGAAGACAAAGCCCGAAGGGAAGTACATTACCAAGGTATATTGGAATGTGAGAGACGAGGTAACAGGAAGATGGGTTGATTATGGTCAGTGCAGTGACACCATTGATATCGATATGCAGGTTCCTGTCAGTCAGAACCTATATATCAATGTCGGTATTTCCAAGGATGCCCGCGAAATGCGCAATCACAGAGGCTCGTGGACAATCAATGGTGTTACAGAACCTGTTAACACCAGTCAGTATGGGTATTTTTACAAGAACTACACCATGCCCGACTATGATGTGGACATGGAGGGATACTTCGAGTACGACCCTACACCTCCCACCGACCAGCCAGGCTATGGCGCATGGTATCCTGACGAAGGACTGCTGATAGAAGACTATTATGGCTATCCGCAAGGCTTCAATTCCTCAGATGACGGTCCGAAGGTAAAGAAATATATCCTTGCCAGGAAAGACTATGACGAATACAGTAATACCGCAAGGGTCAGTCTGAATACTTTCTCCAATTTGGAAGTATGGGATCTCTCCCGTAGCAATGCTTCCAAGGCAGAGGCCACTCTTTATTACAATAGTAATGAGCCCCGCCCCACGACGACACTGCAGGAAGTACTGTTGCCGGCAACCATCAAGGAACTGAAAGTGCGATCCTTCGAGTGCAGTAACCTGCAAACACTGGTTATCTATGCCATGACTCCACCGACGAATGGAGGAATTGCAAAGAATTATGAAACAGGTGAGTATGAGTGGGTGACTGCCTTCCCCGACTGTCAGAACATGACGGTACGCGTACCGGAAGCTGCCATCCCTCTCTATAAGGCCGATGAACACTGGAACATCTATAACATCCTCGCCATCGAGAGTGACTATGCCAACATCACGGTGAACATGCTTGCAAAGGAGGATGCTACACAGTTGGCAAAGTATAAGGGAATGTACCTCGACCTGACCAGTCAGCAGAGTGGCATCACGCAGACACTGTTGGTGGACGAGCGTAACACCTATGAGTTCCGTTATCTGCCCATCAATGCCACCTACGACGTTGTGTTGCGAAGCCATAGCGGTGCAGAGGTAGGCAAAATAGCCAATGTGTATATTGAGAAAGACAGTAAGACGGTCACTTTTGAATCTCTGAGGAATACGCATACGATCCAGCTCAGTCTCACTGCTGACGGACAGCCCGTTGACGAGCTGCTCTATTCAAACGTATGGCTCAACAGTGAGAAGACTTTCTTGAAGAGGGGAAACACTCTTGATAATGTACTTGATAACGAGACAGTGAAGAGTGTGCTGACGTTCGAAAGGGAACTTGCCATGAAGTATGAGTTGCCTGATACCTTCGATATCGTCGTAGCTCCTGATGGCAGCAGTGACAAGACGGTCATCGCACTTCAGCCACTGAGCACCACCACCATCCATGTGGCAGTAGTTGACTCCCTCACAAAGAATGGCATCAACAAGGCTACCGTGCAGGTGGTGCAGATGCTGAAGTCGGGAGAGTCAGGTGTTGCCACAGTGCTGACCTCCGACAGTTACGGTAATGCAACAGGACAGGTTGTCAAGGGGATGAGCACCATCACCGTCAATACCCTACAGTATGGGGCTATCAGCTTCATTGCTAACCTCAACGACAGTACCGACTTCCGCAAGGCATTCATTGCTGCAGATGGCACTGTCATCAAGGTGGGACACACCTGGCAGGCTGCTGTTCATGAAGGTGAACAGCCGACGGTGGAAAACGGCTATAGCGACGAGCGCAGCATGGAGTACACACTGACCAATGTGACAACGGGTGAGAAGATAGAGAAGTATCTCTTCAACTATCCTCTCTTCGCCCTTTATGAGACGCTGCCACAGGGCACGAGAGTACGCATCAGTGCCTCAAGTACCAACAACCTCGTGGAACCTGTTGATATAGAAGGTGTCGTCAATGAGTCAGGTACCGTCAATGTAACACTGCCTGTAGTGGAGCGAGGACATATCAATATCGGCTATCAGCGGTCAGAGAGTATCAGACCTGCCTTCCTCATCTTCAAGGAAGAAACGGGCGAGCTGGTGAAGAAACAGCCGTTTGGTGACTACAAGACACAGGATATCAAGGGACTTCCTGCCGGAGACTACTATGTGGTGGTGATGTCACAGGGTGCACAGTTTACGAGTCTGAGCAATAAGAACCAGTTAGAACTGTATACGGCAGACAAAGACTTTGCAGCCCAGTCGGTGACGGTAAGCAACGGCACCATTAAAGATGTGGAGTTCGAGAAAGTACCACTCACCATGACCCAGCTGAACACTAACCTGACGGAACGGCGTGCTACCTTCGGCAACTCTACCGCCTCTGTTGGTTTCGGGGCAGGTATCAAGGTGAAGGTTGCCTTCGAGGGACTGTACGAGAGATACATGGGGAAAAACAAGGAGACGGATTATCCTACCAACTGCAAACTGGAGGTCTATATACCCGAAGGTCTGAGCGAGCCTTCCGCTTACCGCAGCTACCGCCAGTTCACTTTCTCTTACAGATCAGATGGCGTTACATATAATGACGTTGGTACGTATGAGGAGGCGATGAAGCATGAGTATGTAGGATTCCGTAATAATTCATCTCTTGTTTCAGTAAAGGCGGACTCAGAATGGAATCCTGTAACACGTAAGCTGACTGTCGACTGGCCAAGCATCGAGGAAGGCGGCACGATGTCGCTGTCCATGACATGCCTGAAGGCTGGTACCTATATTCCTGAGGTCTATCTCACGTACACGCTCAACGGCAAGGAATATCGTGAGATCTTAGAGACGAACACGCTGGCGGTAAGTAAGTCGGGCATCAAAGTGCCGGAACTGATTATCATCCCCACCTTCAAGGCAAGCGGCACCGCTATGTTTATCGCCGAGGAAGCAGAAGAGGCGGCAGCGGCAAGAAGGGCATCATCGTACTCTGCTGTAGCGAGAGGAGAATATACGTGGAATCCTCCATATCAGGCAGTGACGGTGATGGATGGCGACCAGCCCATTGGTAAGGCAGTGATTAACAATAATGGCGAATGGAAGGCAGACTGCATACTGCCGAATCCCACCAAAGGCAGCAAACATAATATATGGGCAAAGATAGTGCATCAGAACGGGGTGAGCTATCAGACGGAGAACCGTACGCTGACATACGACCCAACAGGCGTAATCCCCCTGTCGACGAAGATGTCGTTCTTCAACCATCATCTGGCTCACTTGGTCAATACGGAAGTGGTGTTCGACTATGTGAACAACCGCGCCTACCCATCGAGCTATGGCTTCTCGAACCAGGAGGGATATAATACCGATTTCACCTTTGAGATTAATCTGTCGAACAACAATCCTGAGAAGGTCTATGCAGTAGCTGTCTATATCAGCACTGATGGACCAGACGCTGAGGAGCGCGTGAGCATGGCTCACTATAATCAGCGCAAAGACCGCTGGATCGCTTATGAGAAGTTCAACACGCGCTCATTGCCAAGCACCGTGATGGTGGAACCGTACTACTACAAAGACGATACAGGGTCGAAGGAAGAGTTTGATGAAGCCTTCAACATGATGGATGAGATGTTTAAAAAGAACGACGAACAAGCTATGTCGCTTCTGGAACGTTTCAACAAGTTGATAGACCAAGGTGCGGAGGCTTCTGAGAAGAATGATGCGTCACTGGCTCCTGATCCTGCCGAACTAAGCAAGGTGATGCAAGAGCTCTTCGGCATTACTACTGGTAAAGAATACGAAGCAAGCGCTACGGAGTCTGATGGCAACATCGACAAACTGCTCGAAAAGGTAGAGAATGACCCTAGTCCTTTTAAGAAGGTGAATGAGATCTTCGAGAACGTTCAAAAGGTGAATGAACTGAAAGACATGGTTGAGGGCATTACCACCAGTCCTGCTGCAGGGCTCACCCCAGCCAGTCTGAAGGCGGAAGGATATGAGGAGTTCAAACTCGATGATGGAAGTAACGTCTATTGCCGTTTCTACGAAGATGGCAGTTGGGCTTATGTAGACTTCGGACGTGATGTGAAGATAGACATCCCTGCCAATACCAAGCTGGCTCGTCTGATGGACATGAGAAAGAACCGCGCCTTACTTGATGACGAATGGTTCTACACGATGACAGAGTTTATCTATCAAGGCGCTCAAGATATTGTTAGTGTATTAGGACAAATGAGTGATGCTTGTTCTATTGCCATTGATGCAATACAGTTATATATTGAATCGTGTGCGGCAAAACAAGGGGAATTCATCAAGATGGTAGAGTTCAACAACAAACATCTTGGCTGGGTGGAACGAGGCTTCGCTAATCTCCGTCTGAAGTTTGCCTATGACTCGATGACCAAAACCATCACTGCTGCTCAAAAGCTGAGAGATGCCATTAGCAAGTTTAAGATTGGCGACGGGGTGGGAACTCTTGCTAGTTTCTATTCGCTGGTGACGAATTACGTAGGCTTCAAGGGACAAGACGAAGCACTTTATAACATGGCAAAAGCACTGCCTACAGACCCTAAGAAATGTGATGACTACGAGAAAGCACTTAGTTTGCAAAGCGAGATAAACAGTTTCCTTTATTGGATAATCCCCTATCAAACTGCAACCTTATCGGCTGATTTCGTAGCCTTCTCAGCAGGTTTATACAGTTTAGTGTCTGTACCTGCTGACCCAACAAAGGTGACAGCGTGGTCTCTTGCCCTCTCAATAGGTAAGATTGCCCTGTCTATTGCCGCTCAGAAGATATATGACTCACGCTATAGTGATGCCATGGAGGTATTCCAATGGAAACGCTCTGAGATTGAATGCGACAAGAAGAAGACATGCAAAGAACGAGGCGACTGTCCTAAGTGTGTGAATAAGGGCGACTGTCCGGAATGGCCCAAGCGTCCGAAGGAGCCTAAGTATCCTAAGACCGACCCGACACTCGACCCGTCAGGCTTCGTCTATGAGGGTGTGGAGAGCAACCGTCTGGAGGGTGCTACTACCACCGTATTCTATAAGACGACTGTGAAGAATATCTTTGGTGAGGATGAAGACAAGGTGACGATGTGGGATGCTGAGAACTACGACCAGGTGAACCCGCAGGTGACCGACGAGAACGGTGAATACGGCTGGATGGTGCCAACAGGTCTCTGGCAAGTGAAGTACGAGAAGGAAGGTTATCAGACCGAATACTCTGACTGGCTGCCAGTACCTCCTCCACAGCTCGATGTCAACCAGGGTATGAAGCAGTTGTCACGTCCTGTAGTGAATGATGTCAAGGCTACCCAGACTGGTGTTCAGGTAAGTTTCGACAAGTACATGTTGGCATCGACACTGACCAATAGTAACATCGTAGTGACGAAAGACGGTAACGTGATGGCTGGCACTGTCGAACTGATTGACGCAGAAGGACTGAGCGAAGAGTCTAAACTCACTCAGAAAGTACGCTTCATTCCTACAGAGAAGCTGACTATTGGTGGTAAGATATTGCTGACGGTAAAGGGAGCTGTAGAGAGCTATGCCAATGTCCAGATGGGTGATGTCTTCAGTCAGGAGTTCACCGTGAAGGAGGCTGTAGAACAGATCCAGACTCCAGAGACTGCCAACGTGATCTATGGTGAAGGCTATGAGATGACAATCCAGGCACTGCCCGGTGCCGCTGCTGCAGGCAAGAAGGTGAATGTGAAAGTGCTGGGTGAGATGGTTGCATCTGTCAATGCCACCGAACTGACACTCAACAGCGAGGGTAAAGCCAGTCTTATCATTACTGGTGAGGCTCAAGGCACTACCGCTGTGGTACTGCAGATGGCAGACGATCCAGACGTAACGGCTACAACTGTCGTTCAGGTACGTGATGCCCTTGGTTTCGTATGTCCGATGCCAGAGTCAAACTATGCTCCAAGTCAGGCTTATCCTGAAGGTATCGAGATAGAACTGTCGTGTGAATTACCTGAAGCAACGATCCTCTATACACTTGACGGCTCTTGCCCATGCAGCACGGGTAATGACGTTAGGACGTATAGCAGTCCTATCCTCCTCACTTCCAATCTGGTCATCAAGGCTGTTGCCAGTGCCCCTGGCTATGTTGACAGTGACATTGTAGAGCTGTCGTTCAAGATTGACGACGGCACAGGCATGGTAGTCGTAGAGAAACGGCATGTGACAAACAACAACGCCACCTATACCCTCTCTGGTGTGAATGTCGGCAAGCGACAGAACCTTCCAAAGGGTGTCTACATCAGAAACGGAAAGAAGATAGTCGTCAAGTAATCACTTCTATCTAACAGAAAACTGCCGCCATCTTTTTCGCAAGATGACGGCAGTTTTTTATGAGTTATTCTTATTTCACAATCAGCAGGTAATAATTTTTCTTACCCTTCTGTGCCAACAGATACTTCCCGTCTATCAGGTCGTCGGCAGTCACAGGACGGTTCTGGTCGGTCAGTTTCTCTTTGTTCAGTGAGACACCGCCACCCTGCACCATCTTACGCATCTCACCCTTGGAGGGGAAGACAGGAGCCACTGTGGTCAGCAGCTCAATGGCGGGCTGCCCTAACTGGTCCTTGGAAACCTCAAACTGGGGAACACCATCGAAAACATCGAGGAAAGTCTGCTCGTCGAGTTTCTCCAGTCCCTCTTTGGTCGATTTGCCGAACAGAATGCTGGAAGCCTCGATGGCAGTGTCGAGTGCCTCCTGTGAGTGAACCATGACGGTCACCTCCTCGGCAAGACGCTTCTGCAGTACACGGCGACCCGGATCCTGCTTATGCTCCTCAACGAGGGCATCGATGGTCTCTTTCTCCAAAGAGGTGAAAATCTTGATATAACGCTCTGCGTCCTCATCACTGACATTGAGCCAGAACTGATAGAACTTATAAGGAGTAGTACGAGCGGGATCAAGCCAGATGTTTCCACTTTCCGTCTTACCGAACTTCTTGCCGTCACTCTTCGTAATCAGCGGACAGGTAAGGGCAAAGGTCTCTACCTCGTTACCTAAGGTACGGCGAATCAGTTCTGTACCTGTCGTCATATTACCCCACTGGTCATTACCACCTAACTGCAGCTTCACTCCATAGTGCTGATAGAGGTACAGAAAATCGTAACCTTGCAAAAGCTGATAAGTGAACTCTGTGAAGGAAAGACCGTCACGAGCCGTACCGTTCAGGCGCTGCTGTACACTTTCCTTTGCCATCATATAGTTGACAGTGATATGCTTACCCACCTCACGGGCAAAGTCAAGGAAGGTGAAGTCTTTCATCCAGTCATAGTTATTCACCATCACAGCAGCATTCGCATCCTTCGACTCGAAATCAAGGAATTTAGCCACCTGTTTCTTGATGCACTCCTGGTTATGACGCAGGGTCTCGTCATTCAGCAGGTTACGCTCCTGACTCTTACCAGAAGGGTCACCAATCATACCCGTAGCACCACCTACCAGGATAATGGGTTTATGACCACAACGCTGCAAGTGACGCAGCATCATGATACCACACAAATGTCCAATATGCAAAGAGTCAGCCGTCGGGTCAGTACCCAGATAGGCTGTTACCATTTCTTTCTGGAGCAATTCCTCTGTTCCTGGCATCATCTGTGCCAGCATACCGCGCCAGCGAAGTTCTTCTACAAAATTCTTTTTCATTTCTATTTTTATTTTATTTTTCTCTATATTTTTCTAGAATGTTCTAGAACGTTCTAGATTTCTCTAGATGATTCTAGATGACAGGCTAGGGTACTGGATCGTAACCGCTACCGCCCCATGGATGACACCTTAACAAGCGTCTGATGGCGAGATACAATCCTTTGACGGGACCATGCTTCAGCAATGCCTGCCGTGCGTACTCACTACAAGTGGGTGTGAAACGGCAAGAAGGTGGTGTATAGGGAGAGATCGCTGTCTGGTAGAAACGGATAGGGAGCACCAATACCCACGATATTACATGAGATAACAAATGTAAGACACGTCTCATAGTCTCTCTACCATTCGCTGAATCAGTTTTCCCATTCTGTCAGCCACTTCCGCTGAGCTGTATAACTCATCGGCAAGCCAGATAAATGCCATCGTAAGAGTACGCCCAGGGGTTTCCTCTAATTTATCATAGACCGGTTGCTTGGCAAGTCGATAAGCCTCACGCAATTGCCGTTTGACACGGTTACGCTTCACAGCATGCTTAAAATGACGTTTTGAGACACTGAACAGTACCTGTACTGGTGCCTCTTGTGTCTCCCGTTCTTCCTCCATCCATACCACCCGCACAGGGTAAGCTGCCATGGAGAGGCTGCCTGCTCCATTGAAGAGACGATCTGTGAGTTTCTTACTACACAACCGTTCCCGCTTTGTGAGCGTATGGGCTGCCATAGCAATGAGTATACTATTTTTGTTTGTTCTGCAAGAAATCCTGCAAAGCGCTGGTCATAGAAGGATATTTCTCTGACGGAGCCTCCAAGTCCAAGCGCAAGCCTGCATCCTTCACAGCCTTTGCGGTAGAGGGACCAAAGGTAGCTATAGCTATCTTGTCTTGTTTAAAGTCTGGGAAATTCTTGGTCAACGACTCTATTCCCGAAGGACTGAAGAAAATGAGCATGTCATAGTCGAAAGACTTAACTTCCTCTGGAGTGAAATCATTGCTTACCGTACGATACATAACACATTCCTGATGCTGCAACTTCTTAGCATCCAGCATGTTTGTCACGCTATCATTGTGGACATCACTCATTGGCACCAAATATCTCTCCTGCTTGTGCTTGACCATGGTGGGAATCAGATCATCAATCTTACCCGTTGTTCCAAAGAACACCTTGCGCTTACGATATTGCACATATTTCTGAATATAGAGCGAGATGGTCTCCGTCACACAAAAATACTTCATATCCTCAGGGATTGCTACACGCAACTCCTTTGCCAACGTAAAGAAATGGTCTATCGCATGGCGTGAAGTGAACACAATAGCTGTATAGTCAAGGATATTCACCTTCTGTGCGCGAAACTCCTTTGCCGTGATTCCCTCTACCTTGATGAATGGACGGAAAATCAATTCCAATCCATACTTTTCAGCAATGTCATAATAGGGTGACTTCTCACTGGATGGCTTTGGCTGAGAAACCAGAATCTTCTTTATCATTTTTGTGTCCTAAAAATTGATTTTTAAATTATTCGCTGTCATGACAAGCACGCCCCACAAAGCGAGCAAGGGTACTATTTCGAGGGTGCAAAAGTACAAAATAATCTGCAAACGAACGACATTTCGACGGAAAAAGATGACATAACACTTATAAATCGTTAGTATTTTAACAAAAATCAGTACTATGGTCACATAAACAATGACTTTTTCTATGTCTAACTCAAGGTACCCACCTATCAAAACGGAAGGGAAAAGTAAGACCCCCTCTACCGAGCTAATGAACAAAAGAGACCTGATCCATTGTTGATTTCTTTTACCATCAAAAAACACAAGATTAGCCAATGTATATAGTCCCATTTTCAACAAGAAAAAGACTATAACTATACCCAAATAAATCGTAATCAGCGTGTATTGCGAACGGAGGACAAAAGTTTCGCCAATATTTTGTAGCGTATAGAAATAGAAAAGAAGCGCAACCAAAAGACAAGTAATACATACTAAAAACACTTGAAAGTGCAACTCACTACTTGTTTCTGAGAAATCAGTTCTTCCCTCACGAGGTACATAGAAGAAATTTTTTGCCTCCCTCAAGATAAAATGTTTCGCATTAGCAAAAGCAAACACAGAAATCAGGAAACATGCCAGCAACAAAGAGGTTATCACGTTGTCATTATGCACCCTGTAGGGGACGGGGTCGCCCGCTACTCCTATACGCCCTCCCTGTATTTCTGGATGGAACATAGAATCTTTTGAGAAATACCCCTCTCTATAGTATTGGGGCAGTTCTGCATTCATTAAGTCGACACCAGGTGGATGTCCTGGAAGATGGAGGGTATCGGGATGCTCACTCCAATGTATCTCTCCTGGTTTGAAACGTGACTGGATGGCAGAGTCCTGTTGGGCAGGAGTCGCATCACGGGGTAGCCAGCTCAATACTTGAGCAGGAGTCAGCGGCCGGTGTTGTACGACGACAGAGTCACCTTCTTGTACTGCCGCTGGTGATGATGGTATGGAGTCTTGTTGAAGCAATTATAGTCCGAATGCTTGTTTGATATCTTCTACACGGTCGAGTTTCTCCCATGTGAATAACTCGACATCCATCGTCTTGGTCTCGTGGTAGCGACTGCTGAACGTTTTCTTTACCACCTCACACTGCCGTCCCATGTGACCGTAAACAGCTGTCTCCAGATACATGGGCTGACGCAGTTTCAGGGAGCGCTCAATGGCTTTCGGACGCAGGTCGAAGAGTTGTTCTATTTTCTTGGCTATCTCCCCATCAGTCATCTGCACCTTGGAACGACCATAGGTATTCACATAGATATTCATGGGTTCTGTCACACCGATGGCATAACTGATCTGCACCAGCATCTCGTCAGCAACACCAGCAGCCACCATGTTCTTGGCAATATGACGTGCCGCATATGCTGCGGAGCGGTCTACCTTCGAAGAGTCCTTTCCAGAGAAAGCACCTCCACCATGGGCACCCTTTCCACCATAGGTATCAACGATAATCTTACGACCCGTCAGACCAGTGTCTCCATGGGGACCGCCAATGACGAACTTACCTGTCGGGTTGACATAATATTTGATATCGTCCCCAAAGAGTGCCAGCACCTTCTGTGAGTGGATCTTCTCCTTCACGCGTGGTATCAGGATGTTGATGACATCGGCTTTGATACGCTGAAGCATGCGTTCGTCATCAGTGTCGAACTCGTCATGCTGGGTAGAGACTACGATGGTGTCGATACGCTCGGGGATGCCCTCGTCGCTATATTGGATAGTCACCTGACTCTTCGCATCAGGTCGCAGGTACGTCATTTGTTTTCCCTCCTTACGGATCTCCGCAAGGGTGCTCATCAGCAGATGGGCAAGGTCGAGTGACACTGGCATCAGGCTCTCTGTCTCGGTCGTGGCATAGCCGAACATCATGCCCTGGTCACCTGCTCCCTGGTCCTCATCTTCTTCACGGTCGACACCCCGGTTGATATCCTCGCTCTGCTCATGGATAGCCGTCAGGATACCGCAGGAATTACCGTCAAACTGGTACTCCGCCTTTGTATAGCCGATTTTCTTGATGGTATTGCGGGCAATCGTCTGGAGGTCGATATACACCTCACTACGCACTTCACCCATGATAACCACCTGTCCTGTTGTCACAAATGTCTCGCAGGCGACACGGGCATGCTCGTCATAGGCGAGAAACTGGTCAAGGATAGCATCACTAATCTGGTCGGCAACCTTGTCAGGATGCCCTTCTGATACGGATTCTGATGAGAATAAATATGACATATTTCTATACTTTATATATTTTCAGACTACAAAGGTACGGAGTTTTTGCGACATGACAAAGAAAACGGCTTGCTCTTTTCAGAAACAAGCCGTTTTGACTATGAAGTGAGGTTGGTTATTTTGCCTCTGGAGTCATGATAACCTCTGTATGGTTGCCACTCTTCAAGATGACATTGCTCAGAAAATCACGAACATTCTCTACTGTCAGAGCCTCAACCGCCTTCTTGTAGTCTGTGTGAACATCCATTCCGTAGTCTTTGAAAGTAGTGATGGTGCCCACCCAGTAACTGTTGGTCTTAGCATCCACGTCAATCTGTTTCAGCATATACTCCTTCACCTTAGCGAGCTGATCGGCATCCACCTTCTTTGCCATATTGGCAATACCCTCATGCAACAGACGGACAGCCAGTTCCGACTTATCGGGGTTCATCGGGCAGTAAGCCTGCAGCATTGCTTTAGGTTGCTTACTGCTCAGGTTGAAACGGCCATACGCACCACAAGAGTATGCGGCACTCTCGTCCTCACGGATGGTCTTCAGGTAAATCATAGAGAGCACCTGTCCCACTGCGTCAATCTTCACCATATTCTCAAGGGTATAAGGTACATCGGCATACCATATCTCAAAAGCTGTAGCTTTAGGTGACTCTGTCTTCACCTTGAACTGATTGACGACCTTCCCCTTGGCAAGTGTCATCATCTCATTGAAGTCCTCTTCCTTCGCTTTGGTAGCTGGCAGGGAAGCGATGTATTGTTCAATCAGCGGACGGAGTGTCTGCTCGTCAAAATTACCACAGAAGATGAAGGTAAACTGTCCAGCATTCTTGAAACGATCCTTGGCAATCTCCAGAATACGGTCGTAGTTGATGTCCTTCAGGTCCTTCACGTCAAGCTGTGTGAAACGAGGGTTATGAGCATACATGGTGGAAGCCAGTGAGTCAGAGAACACCGCATCTGGTGACAGCGACTTGTTCTTCAGCGCCATGTCAAGCTGTGTCATGAGGTTCTGCATCTGCTTCTCGTCCTTATTGATATTGGTGAAGTACAGGTACTGCATCTGCATCATCGTCTCCAGATCCTTTGGTGTAGAGTGAGCGGTGACATACTGACGGGTGTTACCAAGTGTTGCGTCAGCATTACACTCCTTACCGGCGAGTGCCTTCTGCAACTCGTTGCTGGAGAAGTTACCCAGTCCACTGATACCAATCACCTGATCGAACACCTTCAGGTTCGTATAGTCGGCAGCACCGTAGAGTGACTTACCGCCCTTGGCAAATGCCTGCATCTGCACCTCATCATCCTTGAAGTCAGTCTTCTTCAGTATGACGGTAGCACCGTTAGAGAGTTTCAGCTCCTTATAACCGAGTGTCTTATTCTCTGTCTCGCTGACAATCTTACCTGCCTGTATCTTGGTGACATCCACCAACGGCTCGTTCTTCACATTGTCCACATAAGCCTCAATCTTCTCCGCACGGGCAGCGGCAATAGCAGCAGCCATGTCCTTCTCGGTAGGATAGACCTTACCGTCCTTCTCCTGTGCCATGATCATGACAACGAGATTGCTGTCGGTAGGAGTAATCAACTCGGGCAACATCTGGTTGATTGCCTGTACAGGGATATTCGGGGCAATCATCTGCATGGTCTGATAGAGCACATCTAATGGAGGGATAGGCTCGTTGTCCAGGAAGTGGTCACGATAGGCATTGCCGAACTCTGCGTTCTTACGCTTGTCACGATTGGTATAACGTTTCTCCAGGGCACTCAGATAATCTGCCTTGGCACGCTCATATTCTGTAGCGGTGAAACCGAAATCACGGACACGCCTAGCCTCGCGATAGAGCACCTGTAAGGTCTCCATCTCCTTGCCCTCCTTGGGGATACCAATCAACTCGAAGCAGTCCTTTGTCCTTGAGAGCAGGTAGTTGCTGTCATCGGCAAATCCCTGGAAGAAGGGGCAGGACTCGTCCTGTGTCATCTCCGACAGGCGCTGGTTGATCATCTGTGAGATGACATTGACCGCATAGTCCTGGATGAGATATGCCATGCTGTTTTTCTCCTCGGGCTTGGTAGCATCATGCTTCATCATGACGAAGACATTAGCCATCTGCATCTCTTTGTCCTTCTCGTAAACATAGATAGCCTCCTTGTTGTCTGGAACAGCCTCCGCTACCACTTTCGGAGCATTGGGGTCTACCTTGATGCCACCGAAAAGTTCCTTGATCTGTGCCTCGATATGGTCTACATCCACGTCACCGACTACAATGATAGCCTGGTTGTCAGGACGATACCACTTCTGATAGTAAGCTCGCAAGGTCTGTGGCTTGAAACTGTCGATGACTGACATCAGTCCGATAGGCAGACGCTCACCGTACTTAGAACCGGGATAAACCTTCGGCAGGGCACGCTGCAGCATACGCTGGTCAGGTCCCTCGCCCAGACGCCACTCGTTATGCACCACGTCACGCTCCTTGTCAATCTCATCAGGTTCCAGAGAAAGACCGTTCGACCAGTCTTTCAGAATCAGCAGACAGGAGTCGATGGCTGTGGCACGCTTGGTGGGAACGTCACAGACACGGTAAACCGTCTGGTCAATACTCGTATAGGCATTCAGGTCACTGCCGAACTCCACACCCAGGGAACGGGTGAATTCGATAATACCATTGCCCTTGAAATGCTCAGAGCCATTGAAAGCCATGTGCTCCAGGAAGTGGGCAAGTCCACGCTGTGATTCGTCCTCGTTGATAGAACCCACACGCTGGGCGATGTAGAAGTTTGCCACATGCTCAGGGTACTCATTGTGACGGATGTAATAAGTCAGCCCGTTATCCAACTTTCCGATACGTACGGCTGGATCTACGGGGATTGGTGGCAACTGCATCTCTTGAGCTACCATCGTTGCGGAACTGATAAACATCAGTGCGGCAACAAACCATTTTTGAAGTCTCATAAAATAATATATTTGATAGTTAAATGTTAGCAACATTTGTCTTAAAAGACGCACAAAGTTATATAAAAGTTGCAGCACCACCAAGAAACTCCCCACATTATTAATATTTTTTATCATTCCTCACTTCTTATTCCTCCCTCTCGAGGGAGTCAGAGGGGGGTCTCTTCATATTCCTCGGATGATGCTCCAGTATCTCCTGGCGCAGCGTTGACATGTCGATATGGGTATATATCTCCGTCGTACCGATTGACTCATGTCCCAGCATCGCCTGTATGGCACGCAGGTCAGCACCTCCTTCAAGGAGAGCGGTGGCGAAGGAATGGCGCAGGGTATGGGGGGAGATGGTCTTTTGGATACCTGCCACAACAGCCTGCTCTTTGATCATAATGAGTATCATGGTGCGGGTGAGGTGGGCACCCCGGCGGTTCAGGAACACATAATCCTCCTCACCGGGTTTTATCTTCATGAGGTTACGGTCGATAAACCATTTGTCCAACTCCCGCAGTGCCTTGGGTGAGATGGGTACCAGCCGCTCTTTCGACCCTTTGCCGAACACCCGCACATACTGCTCGTCGACATAGATATTGGAGAGTTTCAGGTTGACGAGTTCGCTGACACGCAGCCCACAGGAGAACAGTACTTCGATGATGGCACGGTTGCGCTGTCCCTCCCATTTAGAGAGGTCGATGGAGTCCTCCAGCGCATCCACCTCAGCAGGAGAAAGTACCTCTGGCAGATGCTCTCCCAAGACAGGACTCTCCAGCAGTTCCGAGGGGTCGTCCTCCCGGTAACCGTCCAGTTCCATGAAACGGAAGAACGAGCGTACGCCGCTCAGTATTCTGCATTGCGAGCGAGGATGGATGCCGATGTCATGCAGGGTAGCTGCAAAATGCTGCAAGTCTGGCAGTTGCACCTCCCAGACATCCTTCCCTTCCTGCTCCAGATAATGAAGCAGTTTCTGCAGGTCACGACGGTAAGCATCCAACGTATTAACAGAGAAACCACGTTGCAATTTCAGGTACCGCTGGTAGTTCTTGACAACATTTGTCTGTGATTTCTTGCCGGTTTCCATTTTATTTTGTACTTTTGTCCGCAAAGTTACGAATTATTTCCGAATTATGAAAATTCTAATTATTAATGGTCCCAACCTCAACCTGCTGGGAACCCGTGAGCCAGGCATCTATGGCTCGTCGTCCTTCGAGCAGTATCTTCCGCAGTTGCAAAGCCGCTATCCTAACATGGATATCGAGTATTATCAGAGTAATGTGGAGGGTGAACTAATCAACAAGATGCAGGAGGTGGGCTTTACGTACGACGGTATCGTGCTCAACGCAGGTGCTTATACACACACCTCTGTGGCACTGCACGACTGCATCCGCTCACTGAAGACACCCGTTATTGAGGTGCATATCTCCAATGTCCACCAGCGTGAGGAGTTCCGCCACCACTCGTTCATCTCCGCTGCCTGCAAAGGTATCATCTGTGGATTCGGACTGGACTCCTATCGGTTGGCTGTTGAAGCGCTTTTAAGTGAAGAGTGAAGAATTGAGAGTTGAGAATTGAGAATTGAGAATTGAGAGTTGAGAGTTTAGAGGACTATATCCTCAGTCATATCGAGCCGGAGCCAGACTATCTCTACCGGTTATGGCGTGCCACCAATATCCATATGCTGCATGGACGTATGGCATCGGGTCACCTGCAGGGGCGGCTGCTGAAGATGCTGGTGCGGATGATCCGTCCGCAGAATATATTGGAGGTGGGTACTTTCAGTGGCTACTCTGCCCTGTGCATGGCGGAGGGGTTGGATGATAACGGTCATCTGTATACTTTCGAGATCAATGACGAGCAGGAGGATTTCACTCGGCCTTGGATAGAGAAATCACCCGTCAGTGACAGGATTACTTTTATCATCGGTGATGCCAATACGGAGGCTCCTAAACTCGGTATTGAATTTGACATGGCATTTATCGACGGTGACAAACGCACTTACCGGGAAACGTATGAGATGACGCTCTCCATCCTCCGACCCGGTGGTTTCATTCTTGCCGACAATACCCTGTGGGACGGTCATGTCGTTGACCCCTCTTATCAGAAAGACCAGCAAACGCACGGTATCGTTGCCTTCAACGACTACATACAGCAAGATCATCGCGTGGAGCAAGTCATTCTCCCGCTGCGTGACGGTCTTACACTCATCCGGAAGAAATAAGAAACTGTAGTTTATCAGCCTATTTGCTATTCATAGGCATACACCAGTCCGTACTTCTCATGCAGACGGCGAAGGGTTCCGCCTTGTTTCATGCGTCGGATAACATTGTTCACTATCAGCAACAGGTCCTCCTGCCCTTTACGCATCAACACACCGATCTCTCCGTGGGTGAAAGGCTCTTTCAGCAGAGGAGCCGCGAGCCGGGAGTCTGTCTGCACGTAATAAGGTGCCTCTGTAATCTCGGTAATCATCACTTCCGCCTCCCCTTCTGCTATGCGTGCAGGGATTTCCTCATTCTTCTGATGAACGATGATGGTTGCTTGAGTGAGATGCTCATTGGCAAACTTCTCGTTCAGTCCCCCAGGGTTTACCATCACCCGTACTCCAGGTTTGTTGATATCTGCCAGTGACTTGTACCGGTCTGCCTCTGTGGCACGGCAAAGGATCGTCTTCCCATTAGCAAGGTAGCCCTCACTCATCAGCATCTTTTCCTTCCGGGCATCGGTAATCGTGATACCGCCGATGGCAAGGTCGAACATCTGAGGCTCTGCCAGTACGTCTGCGGTCAGCGTGGGCCATGAGGTCTTGACAAATGTCGTCTCAACACCCAAGGAGTGGGCAATCTCCTTGGCGATCTCTATGCCGAAGCCCCAATAGGTGCCATCCTCCTCACAAAAGGAGAGCGGACGGTAATCGCCAGTGGTACCGATAAGGATAGTGCCGCGGTCCACAATCTCTGCCACCTTCCCACTGTCTTGACTGGCTATGGTATTAGTATCAGAACATGCAGCCAAAACCGTCGTACTGTACAGGACCAGCAGCATTGCCAGCAATCGTAGTTTAAACCTTGTCTGACCGACCATATTTAAAGTTTGTTGCTTCATATCGGTACTTCTTGTTATAACTGCAAAATTATAAAAAATTATTGAGCAAACCATAAAAATGAGGGTAAAATCTTATCTTTTATGGTTCATAAAGATAACCAGAAACGGCGTAAAGTGTTATCGGAAAGAGGGAAAGGATGGGGGTTATTGGTCTCAGGATTTAGGATTCAGTCAGGATGAACAAAAACTGCAATTTTTTTATTCTATTTTTGGACTTTCAGTAAAAAAGTTTTATATTTGCAGGAGCGTAAACTAAAACCTATGAAACGAGCAAAACTATTAATGGTGGTGTTATGGGCAGTACTTGGCATGCAGGCACAGGAGATGCCCTTGGTCCTTGGTGGAGAACTGAGTAATTCGGCAGTGACCTCGGTAGAGGATGTCGACGAGGTGATTCCTCGTATGAAGACGCTGGGACTGAACACGGTATTGGTTCCCGCTTACTGGGAGTTCATCGAGCCGGAAGAAGGGAAGTTTGATTTCACCCTCATCGACCGCACTATCCTACGTGCCCGTGAGAACAACCTGAAAATCATCTTCTTATGGTTTGGCGCATGGAAAAACTCCATGTCCTGCTATGCTCCCCTGTGGTTTAAGAAAGATACAAAACGGTTTCCACGTGCCTGTACGGAGGAGGGGAAACCTATGGAGATAGCCACCCCATTTTCAGAGGATGTTTTCCATGCCGACAACCGTGCTTTCGGGAAGCTCGTCCAACATATCGCGGCGACAGGACAGGATGTGGTCAGTATGATACAGGTGGAGAACGAAATCGGGATGCTGGAGTCGGCACGTGACCACTCAAAACTTGCCGATGAAATCTACAAAAAAGGGGTACCACAGGAACTGATTACCTATCTGAGGAAACATCAGAAAGAACTCCATCCATGGCTCAAAAACCGGCTGAAGACCTCCTTTGACTCCTGTTCTGGAGGGTCTTCCTGGACATCCGTCTTTGGTGACGACATCTATACCGACGAGGTCTTCATGGCATATTACTATGCCAAGTATGTGGGAAGACTCTGTGAGACGGCACGTCAGCATACACAGATACCCCTGTATGTCAATGCGGCGATGAACAGCCGTGGAAGACTGCCCGGACAGTATCCCTCAGCAGGTCCCCTTGCCCATCTCATCGACTTGTGGCATGCGGGTGCACCTCAGTTGGCAATGCTAGCACCCGATATCTACGATACGGGGTTCAAAGGGTGGGCAGACCAGTATGCACTCCCCAACAACCGCTTATTCATCCCCGAAAGTCGCTGTTGCGAGAATAGCGGTGTCCGAGCCCTCTATGCCTTCGGCGAGCATCACGCCCTCGGTTTCTCACCCTTTGCCATCGACCAGGCATCCCCTCGTGAGACAGCTTCTGTCACCAAAGCCTATGAGCTGGTGCGCCACCTCTCATCTCTCACCTCTCACCACTCACCTCTCACCACCAAAACCTGGGGACTACTCTTCGACCAGCAGGACAAAGAGCGTATCATTCAAGAGGGAGACATTGTCATGACCTGTCGGCATTACTACACACTCCCTTGGGACCCTCGTGCCACCGACGGCTCAGTCTGGCAGGAAGGAGGAGCCATCCTGATGAAACTTGCCGACGACGAGTACCTGCTTGCCGGCAGTGGAGTTGTCGTCAGTTTTGCTACTGCCTACGAGAAAGCCATGGAGGAAGAAAAAGTGCTGGGTGAGGATGGTTTTGTGGCTCAAGGAGCATCGAAAAGCATACAAAATTCAAAAAATGCCCATTTCAACGGGAAACGGGTGGGAATTGGTTTTGTCGATGAAGTGCTCATTGATGGGAACGGACATATAAAATATGTCCGAAGACACAATGGAGACCAGGACCATCAGGGTCGTCATGCCCGTATTTCTTGTGGAGAATGGAAGATTTTACACATAAAAACGTATTTTTTTTGATGTTGGAAACAAAAGTTAATCGATTTGGAACAAACTTTTAGTGATGGTTCCCTGAAATCTTCCTAAATTTGCAGCATAGTTCACAGAGCTTATTTTCAATCTTTAAAAGTTCAACTATGCGTAATTTCAAATCTATCCTAACTTTGGGAGTGTTGGCACTGATAGGGCTGACACTTTCCCCTCAGGTACAAGCCGGGAATGCCCATACGGGACAGGCTGTACAGCAATCTAAGGAGATCACTGGTAATGTCAGCGACTCTGAAGGACCTCTGATTGGTGCTACTGTCATGGTAAAAGGCAGTAACACAGGTGTTGTTACCGACATCAACGGTAACTTCCATCTCATGGCAAATGCGGGTGCCACCCTCGTCATCTCTTATGTCGGCTATGTCACACAAGAGACACCCGCGCGCGAACATTTAAATATTATTTTAGAGCAAGAGGGACGCAACCTCAATGAGGTAGTGGTAATCGGTTACGGTACCCAGCGTCGCGAGGCTGTCACAGGTTCTGTCGTCAATATCAATGGTGAGAAACTGAACCAAATCGCGGCTACCAATGCCGCACAAGCATTGCAAGGTCGTGTGGCTGGTGTGCTGATGACACAGACCTCCTCGCAGCCCGGTGCTGAGATGCAGATCCGTATCCGTGGTCAGCGCTCCCTAAGTGCGTCGAACGACCCACTGATTGTACTCGACGGTATTCCTTTCATGGGACAGCTCTCGGACATCAACCCTGCCGACATCAAGTCGATGGATATCCTGAAGGATGCCTCTGCCACTGCCATCTACGGTAGCCGTGGTGCCAATGGTGTCATCATGATTACCACCGTGAAGGGTGCGATGGGTACTCCTGCGAAGGTAAGCTATAACGGCTACATCAGTTTCAAGACCCTCTTCAAGAGGTATCCGATGATGGACGGACCTACGTTTGCCAAAATGCGTAAGTATGCGGGACAGTATACCAACTCTCTGGAGGAAAGTGATGACACCAATACTGACTGGCAGGATATGTTCTACAAGACTGGTGTGAGCCATAACCACGACATCACCGTCTCTGGTGGTACACAGGGTGGCAGTTACAGCTTTGGAGCAGGCTACTATCACGATGAGGCAGTAGTACCCTCACAGGGTTACGACCGTGTCAGTGTCCGTGGTAACTTCGACCAGATGGTAGGCAAGTGGTTCCGTTTCGGACTGACCACCAACAACAGCTACCGCATCTCGAAAGGTTCCAATGTCGGTCTGTATAACGTACTGAGCATGAGCCCGCTGGCAAGTCCGTATGATGCTGACGGCAACCTGAAGCGCACTGTTCACATGCCTAACGATGAGACATGGGTGCTCACCAAAGACGTCGTGGAGGACAATAAAGACAACTGGTTGAACGAGAACAAAGGTATAGGAAGCTATAATACCGTGTTCGCGGAAGTAAAATGCCCCTGGGTGGAAGGTCTGAGCTACCGTCTGAACCTGGGTTTGAACTACCGCTCTTCCAAGACAGGTGCCTATACGGGGGTGGGTGTCAACAATACCAACCCGGACTACCGTAACTCCGGCTCTGTCATGGAGAACAGCACTCGTAACTGGGCAGTAGAGAATGTTATCACTTTCGACCGGACCTTTGCGGAGAAACATCATGTCAATGTCGTGGGTATGTACTCTGCAGAGGAGACTACCTTCGAACAGACAGGTGCCGCTGTCACGGAGATTCCGGCAGCATACTTCCAGTATTACAACCTTGGCTCTGCCCTGGGAGAGAAGAACCTCAACAACTATAACTATTGGCAGAGCGGTCTGATGTCATGGATGGGGCGTGTGATGTATTCCTATGACAATAAATACATGATCTCGGCAGCCATCCGTGCAGATGCCTCCTCCCGCCTTGCCAAAGGGCACCAGTGGCACACCTATCCTGCCGTTTCTGCGGGTTGGAATATTGCCCGTGAGTCTTTCATGGAGAATCTGAAGTGGATCGATAACCTGAAACTGCGTATTGGCTATGGTGAGACCTCTAACCAGAGTATCAGCCCATATTCCACCTTGGGAGCTCTTGCTACACGTGACTATAACTTTAACACGACACATACCACAGGTTACTATGTGTCCTCACTGCCTAACCCTGAGCTGGGCTGGGAGTACAGCAAGACTTGGAACTTCGGTCTCGACTTCTCCCTGTTCAATGGCAGACTGTATGGTACTTTCGAATACTATACCCAGAAGACGGACAATATCCTGTTGGATGTCTCCATGCCCTCAACCTCAGGTGTAGGAAGCTTCACAGGAAATATCGGTAAGACAGAGAACAAAGGTTTCGAGTTCACATTGAACGGTGTCATTATCGAGAATAAGAACGGCTGGAACTGGGAAGCAGGTATCAACCTCTATGCCAACCGCAATAAGTTGACGGAGCTCGCCTCTGGTCAGAAAGAGGATGTTGCCAACCGCTGGTTCGTTGGTTATCCTATTGATGTCATCTACGACTATAAGAATATCGGTATCTGGCAGGAAGGTGACCCGTATCTCGATGTTTTGGAGCCAGGTGGTAACGTGGGCATGATCAAGGTTGAGTACACCGGTGAATATGATGCTGATGGGAAGCCTGTTCGCCAGATCAATGCCGACGACCGTCAAGTGATGGACATGGAGCCAGACCTGATGGGAGGTTTCAATACAACCGTGAGCTACAAGCATTTCGACCTCAATGTGATAGGTGCCTTCCAGATTGGTGGTAAACTCATCAGTGCCATTCACTCATCCAATGGTTATCTGAACATGCTGACTGGTCGTCGTGGCAACCTTGATGTGGACTACTGGACAGAAACCAACACGGGTGCCAAGTATCCGAAGCCAGGTGGTATCACTTCTAATGATAACCCGAAGTACGGTTCAACACTGGGATACTTCAACGCAGGCTATCTGAAAATCCGTGCCATCACCTTAGGTTATAATTTCGAACACATGAAATTCGTGAAAGACCTCGGCATCAGCCGTCTGCGTCTTTATGCAACCATCCAGAACCCATTCGTGCTCTTCTCACCCTACAACAACGAGTGCGGTCTTGATCCTGAGACTAATACGCTCGCTAATAACAGCAGTACTACCGCAACGACACTGGAAGGATATACGGGAAAACACATGATGCCGATTATCGGATATAATACCCCTTCTACCCGTAACTTCCTGTTTGGAATCAACGTAACATTCTAAAGACTTACTATTATGAAAGTATTTTTCAATAAAATCGCCGCTATCTGCGCATTACTTTCCTCTCTGTTGATGTGCTCCTCTTGCGGAAGCATTCTGGACGAGCAACCGCGCAGTCAATTTGACCCGACCTTCTTTACGACAGAGGAAGGTATAGAGGGTGGTCTTACCGCACTATATGCACATCTTCGCTATATCTATGGAAATGGTTACTATCTCAATATCTGTGAGACAGGTACTGATGAGTATACCTATGCACAGTCTGCAGACAATAACTTCAAGGATGCAGATTTTACTGACGCTGGGTCGCTGACAGCTACCAGCAGCCGTTCCGATGTCCTCTGGGGGCAAGCATTTACCAATATCAATACTGCAAATGGTGTTATAGAGAATGGAGAGGCAGCAGGTATTGATGAGTCGCTGCTCTCAGAGGCTCGTTTCTTCCGTGCATTCGACTATTTCCTGTTGGTACAGACCTTTGGAGGTGTTCCTCTGGACTTAGGTTCTGGAGAACTGAAGTTCAACACCTCTACCATACGCTCTTCCGTACGCAACACCGTTCCTGAGGTGTATACAAAAGCCATTTTCCCCGATTTTCTAACTGCTATAGATAATTTACCCGAAACCCCACGTCTAACAGGAACTGCCTCCAAGAACCTGGCACGCCTCTATCTTTCCAAAGCATATCTCACCTATGGCTGGTGGCTGGAGAATCCTAAAAACATCCCCACTTATCCTGAGGCTCAGCGCACTGACCCGGACGGACACAATGCCGCCTGGTATTACCAGCAGGCATACGACGTAGCGATGGCTGCCATTAACAATCCTGGACCTTATGGGTTGCAGCCCACGTTCTATGATGTCAATGTCGCTACCAATGACCGTAACTCAGAAATCATGCTCTATGCCGACCATAACGAGAATGAGAAATATGGTAATGGTGGTGTCGGTTATGGTTGGGGTAGCGGAAACTCTCCCGAGAATTTCGCCTATTGGATGACCTCGTGGAACTATGGCCTTATGACCGCCAAAGGATCTACGGGTGAGTCCATTAACCCCATCAGCCGTGAGGCAGTACAGGCACTGGGACGCCCCTGGACACGTATGGCAGCTATTGCGGACAATTTCATAGAAGGTGGCGCATGGGAAGATGCTGTCAAGGCTATTGACTCACGCTATGATGCTACTTTCACCCTGCGTTATCATACTAATTTCGACAAAGCTGGTAAGGCAGACACTTACGTAGAGGGTGCCAATGGCTTGCAGGTAGGTCCTGGTGAGGTGTATTTCAGTTTCGTTGACGAGGCGACAGCTGCCAATATCGACTGGTCAGCCGATGGTGCGGGTGTTGGTGCAGGAAAACTGCCTGGTCGTGCCGACTTCGTTGTTGGTGTCAACAATATCAGCCGCTTCAAATATCCCATCAACTGGAAGATTGGTATGTACCGCACGGACAACGGCAGTGGTCTGGGCTCTCCTAACGGAGGTAGCCCACGTCCATTCAACATCGCCAAGTTCTCGGAATTATATCTTATCGCCGCTGAGGCTGCAGTAAAGGGTGCCTCTGGATCTAAGTCGGCTCGCGACCTCGTAAATGTGCTCCGCGAGCGTGCCGGTAAACAGTCCTGGTCTCAGAATGATAATGTTGCCGTCAGTGTTGACAACAGTGCTGCTATGGTAGCAGCTACTCCCGCTACCATCACCATTGACTTCATCTTAGATGAGCGTATGCGTGAGTTCTGGGGGGAGGGTTACCGTTGGTTCGACCTGGTACGTACCCAGACATGGGCTGAGAAAGCGGGAACCTACCGTATTGCCGGCTCAGGAGCCACAGACCGTGAGTTGCAGACTGTTACACGTAACATTCCTGCAAACTGTTATCTGCGCCCCATTCCGCAGAGCCAGATTGATGGTCTGGAGATGACAGATGCAGAGAAGGAGAGTTATCAAAATCCTGCATACAGATAATAAATAGTATTTTTTGTTCATTTGTAGCGAAAGTTACGCAGTGAATGCGTGCTTTCGCTTTTTTCGTTGAAATCGGTGTTTTTGGAAATAATAGTACAAAAAATATTAATGTTGGGAACAAAAGTTAATCGATTTGGAACATTTTTTTGTAAAACAATTAAAAATTTTATATATCTTTGCAAACGAAAGTTCTAAAATCGAGACTATTAACACCATAACTAAAATTATTAATGTATGAATCGCACAAGTAAAGTTCTAAAAAGGACCCTTGGGTTGATGGTTCTGTTGTGTATGATGCCATTCAGTCTTCATGCCCAGAACATCACAGTAAAGGGTACGGTAAGTGCAGCTGACGGTCCGATTATCGGTGCTACCGTCAAAGTGAAAGGTGCTCAAGGTGGTGTCGTTACTGATTTTGACGGTAACTATACCATCTCGGCACAGTCTAATGCAACGCTCGTCTTCAGCTACGTCGGTTTCGAGACCAAAGAAGTGAAGGTGGGCGGAAAACGTCAGATTGACGTTACACTCGTGGAAGACGAGACCCTTCTGAATGAGGTGGTTGTCGTTGGTTACGGAACGATGAGGAAGTCAGACTTGACAGGTGCTGTCACCCAGGTGGACAACAAAGCCTTTGAGAAATCCGTGTCAACCAGTATCGACCAAGTTTTGCAGGGTCGTGCCGCTGGTGTACAGATTCAGGCAAATACAGGTACTCCTGGTGGTTCCAGTACCATCCGTATCCGTGGTACAAACTCTCTAAATGCCTCTTCACAGCCTATCTTCGTTATTGACGGTGTTATTATAGACTCAGATGGCGGTGATGATGGTAACAGTAACCCATTGGCAGGTATCAACCCAAGTGATATTTTGACAATGGACATTTTAAAGGATGCCTCTGCAACAGCTATTTATGGTTCGCGCGCAAGTAATGGTGTTATCATGATTACTACCAAACGTGGTAAGGCTGGTGAGGCAACATTGACCTATGACGGTTATGTAGGTTGGCAGCAGATGCCTAGGAAACTGGATGTGCTGAATCTCCGTCAGTATGCAGAGCATAACAACGATATCGCCGATGCACAGATCAAGACACATTCCGGCACATTCCTTCGTCCCGAGTTATTGGGTTCTGGTACCGACTGGCAGGATGAGTTGTTCAAAACGGCCTTCATGACCAACCACAGTATCTCCCTGACTGGTGGCTCAGAGAAGACAACCTATGCCATCAGTGCCGGTTACCTGTATCAGAACGGTATCGCTATCAGTACCAGTTTCAAGCGTCAGACTATCCGTGGTAACGTGGATACAGAGCTGAAGAAATGGTTGAAAGGTGGTATTTCCTTCTCTCTTTCTGACTCCAAGCAAGAGATGGAGAAAAACTGGGATATCATCAATACTGCTCTAAGGTCGCAACCTTCTGTAGCCGTTCGTAACGCAGAAGGAGGTTATGACGGACCAGACGACCAGTGGATGCCAGAGAATGCCGTTGCCCTTGCAGAAATCAAGACCAACTATGCCAAGCGTACGAACTTCCGCATCAACACCTATCTGGAGGCGATCTTCATGAAAGGGCTGTCCTTCAAGACAGAGCTCTCTGTTGACTATAACCTGAACAAGACCAAGACCTATACCCCAGATTATACGTTTGGCGTGAAAGAGAGTTCTCAGCGCGATGGTGCATGGTACAAGAACGACTCGAAGTACTGGTCATGGCGTAATATCCTGACCTATAATGGTACTTTCGGTAAAAAGCATAACATCAACGCGATGATTGGTCAGGAGATGAGTCATAATTACTGGGAGAATATGAGTGCTTCCAACCAGGGCTACCTCTCTAATTCAGTCATTGACCTCCGTGCTGGTGAGCGCACAGGTAATAATGTGAATATCGACGGTTATCAGAACAACACTTCCCTATTCTCTTATTTCGGACGTGTACTTTACAATTTCGACGACCGTTACCTGGTGACAGCAACCCTCCGTCGAGACGGCTCCTCCAAGTTTGCTGACGGCAAGCGCTGGGGCTGGTTCCCCTCTGCTGCCTTCGCTTGGCGTGCCAGTCAGGAGAATTTCCTGAAAGACAATAAAGTCATCAACAACCTGAAACTGCGTTTAGGCTGGGGTACTACCGGTAACCAGAACGTACAGGACTGGGCATATCAGGCTATGCTCGCCAACTATACCACTCCATGGGGTGTCGGTGTGCTGAATGCGAATAATGCCAACCCAGACCTGAAATGGGAGACGACCTATTCTACTAATATCGGTTTCGACCTGTCGCTGTTCAACAGCCGCATCGATTTCGTATTTGACTGGTACTATAAAAAGACGAACGACCTGCTGATGATGCTCGACCTCCCAGCCTTCCTCGGTTCTGGTGCAGGTTCTAACGAAGCATACGGTACTGCCTCTAACCCATGGGGTAATATCGGCTCACTGCGTAATACAGGTATTGAAATGACCTTGAATACGGTGAATATTGAGAACAAAGATTTCCAATGGCGTTCGAACATCGTGTTCTCCCTGAACCGTAACAAGGTACTGTCCTTAGACTCAGACAGTGGTAGTCTTCCACAGACCCTGCAGATTGGATCTGATGTCGCTACTGTCACCAATACCGTAGTGGACAAACCCATCGGACAGTTCTGGGGCTATAAGGTGATAGGACGTTTTGACAAACCCGAGGATTTCTATTACAGAGATGCCGAGGGCAATGTAAAGCCTGTGGCACTTCCTAAGGGAGCTTCCATGGCGACCTCTCCCACCTCTGGTGGTGTGTTCATCGGTGACTATATCTATGAAGACATCAATAACGACGGCGTGATTGACGACAGCGACCAGACCTTCATTGGCAATCCAGAGCCTAAGTTCACTTGGGGATTTGGTAACACCTTCTCTTATAAAGGATTTGACCTGAGCATCCAGTTCAGTGGTTCATATGGTAACAAGATTATGAATTACCAGCGTCGTTTCCTCGATATCACTGGTGCTACCAGCAACCAACTGACAACAGTTCTCGATTACGCGCGTTTGGAGAAGATAGAAGCCGATGGTCCCGACGACTACCGTAACTATCGCGTGGTAAACACGGGTACTATCATGCCACGTCTTTCTACCGAGAGTGGAGTCAACAAGAACAACCGTGTCAGCGATGCTTATGTAGAGGACGGCAGCTATATCCGTCTGCAGAACGTGTCCCTCTCTTACACCTTCCCCCGAAAGTGGATTAAGAATCTCTTCCTGACAAATGCGAAGATTTACTGCAATATCCAGAATCTGTTCACCATCACCAAGTATGATGGCTATGATCCTGAGGTGGGCTCACTGCGTGGCAATGCCCTCTTGAATGGTGTTGACTACAGCCGTTATCCTTCTCCGCGTATCTACACGGTAGGTATCAATTTGCAGTTCTAATTTATAATAATAAGGAATCAAATTAGAAATGATTATGAAAACAAGTATTTTAAAATATACTATTGCAATTGCAGGAGTGTTGACAGTGACGAGCTGTGCAGAGAGTTTCTTGGATCAGAAGAACTCATACCAGTTGTCACAGGACAACTTCTTCACAAGCGATGAGGCTGTGTCACAGGCTGTAACCCCTCTCTACAACTATGTATGGTACATGTTCAACGACAAGTCCTACTACGGAATGGGTGACGGACGTGCTAACAATATCACAGCACAATATTCAGATTATATCTATCCCTACACCAACTTCACAGAGTCTGGCGCCTCTAATGGTCTGAATGACGCATGGTCATCTTTCTATACTGTCATCTCACAGGCGAACAACACCATCAATAATGTTTCCAATTATTCTACCTCAGGTGTTTCTGAGACTGCCAAGCAGCAAGGTATTGCCGAGGCTCGTTTCATGCGTGGACTCGCCTATTGGTATCTTGGTTCATTGTGGGGATGCGCTGTCATCTATGACAACACCCAGAGTCTGGTCAACAATTACGTGGTGCCTGCCTCCAACAGAACCGATGTCTTCGAGTTTGCCATCCGTGATATGGAGTATGCAGCCGTTTATCTGCCTGCCAACTCACCGGCAGTCGGACGTGTCAACAAATATGCAGCCTATGCCATGCTGTCGCGTTTCTATCTCTCGATGGCAGGTGTCGTTTCTGGCAGTGACCGTTACAACGGCAGCAATATCCAGACACAGTTCAACAGCAAGACACGTAATACCTATTACCTGAATGCCGCCAAGAAAGCTGCTGCCAAGGTGATAGAGGAAGGTCCCTACGAGCTTGCCGACACCTATGCCGAGTTGTTTGCAGCATCAACCTTCAACAACAACAGCGAGAGCATCTTCCAGTTGCAGTGGCAAGCAGGTGCGGCAGCAGGTCTGGCACAGTCTATGACCCGTTTCCTTGCCTGGAGTACACAGGTCAACCAGGGTAACTCATGGGGTGGATCCACCTACTGCTCATACGACCTCTGGGAGGAATTCAAGGAGTACGAAGACCCCACGCTGGGAGTCACCGTTGACGATGCCATCCGTCGCCACAACTGTGTAGCCTCCTATGGCGAGAGCTATCCCGAGTTGTCGACTGACCCCACGAAACCTTATGTCTATGGTGAGACCGAGAATGCCAGTTCACAAGGCGCTAATGTGAAGAAGTATGTGATAGGTACCAATGCTGTCAACGGTTTCTCTGTCAACAATAACTCTGGTGTGAACACCTATATGATGCGTCTTGCAGAGGTTTATCTCAACTATGCAGAGGCTACGTTGGGCAATGATGCCACCACGACCGATGCTACAGCACTTGGCTATTTCAACGAGTTACGCACCCGTGCCGGTGTACCAGCGAAGTCAAAGATAGGCTATGAGGACATCCGTCACGAGTTCCGTGTAGAGCTCGCCTTCGAGGGACTCTATTGGTATTTCCTCGTTCGCCGCGGTTATTACGAGCAACAGGAAGTGGTGAACTATGTCAACAACCAGCATCGTAATGCCAGCTATTACGAGTCTTCCACCCATACCTATAAGTTGTCTGACTCTTATGCAGCTCCTGGACCGAGTGTCTCTGTCGCTACGGCAAAGAACCTTGTGCTGTCGATTCCAGAGACCGACTCTACGAAGAACCCACAGTTGAAGTCTGACTCCGAGAACAACGTAGCTACCGTTGCCTATGAGTTTGGTGACCGTGAGGTATCTGATGCAGAGTTGTTCTAATAAAATAATAAGGTATAAAAATAAATAGTTTATGAAAACAATGAAATATTTCTGGACATTATGTCTCGCCGTTGCTGCTTTCACTTTCACGGCATGTAGCGATAGCGACTCGTCTAGCAGCTCGTCACAGATGAAAATCGACCAGATCTATCTGGAGAATATCGACGACGACAATATCAAGGACCGTCCTGTGGAGTTTGCCCGTCTCGGACAGCTGCTCCGCATCCAGGGTTCCGGCTTCACCGGTGTGAAGAGAATCTACATCAATGGTTATGAGACCTATTTCAATAATGCCCTCATGACCGATAATAACATCTGGGTGCAACTCAATAGCAAGACCCCGGTCGACAAGGCGGACGATGCCGTACGTAACACCATCGTGCTGTATAAGAGCGAAAGCAACCAGCTCGTTTATCCTTTCATCATCCGTGCTTCCGCCCCCAGCATTACCAGTGCTGACAACACGATGCCTAAGGCTGGTGAACTCGTCGTTGTCAACGGCGCCAACCTGCAGGAGACTACCAAGGTCATTCTTCCCGATGGTACCGAGGTTACTGATGGTATCATTAGCGACGAGGATGGTGAGTGGTTCACTTTCACCGTTCCTGCCAGTGCCGACCTCACCGTGGCTGGCAGTCTTACCAGCGAAGGAGCCAATGGTACTGCTGTCAGTCCCACCTTCTTCAATGACTTCCGTTGCTTTGTTATCGACTTCGAGGAAAACGGAAAGGGAGAACTGGGTTCCTGGAGTGCCACCTATGCTCCTGCTGACCTGGTAGACGACCCCTTGAACACCGGTCGTGGCAAGTGCGCTATGCTCGTTCCTGAGGCTAAACTTGCCGACGGTGGTATTGATGCGGGTGGTGAGGCTCTCTATTGGGCTACCGCAGGTAACGACAACCCCAACGACGACTGGACGAAGCGTATGTACGCTTATATCCCCGAGAATACTCCTGCTGCCAACGTCGCCTTGCAGTTTGACATCTACTGTCCTGAACCTTGGGACTTGACCGGTCAGTTGGAATTCTCTTTGCAGAACAACCTCTCCGGTAAGGGCTGGGGCTCTGCCGGTACAAAGTACAGTAGCCAGTATTTCAACACTGCTACCGTATGGGTACCTTGGTTGAATGAGGAAGACGGTACGCACGAGGCATGGACCACTGGTGAGCGTTGGCAGACCATTACCATTCCAATGACGAAGTTTGGTAACTATGATCCCGTCGAGGCACCTGATGCTACCTTCGCCAATATCTGTGTAGACCGTAATTCCGGTTCTTACCGCAACTTCCTCGCCGTCTTTGTCAACAGCGACCTGGAGTTCTCTGACGATATTGTCTATAAGTCCAGTACTTTCAACCAGAAAGTGTATATCGACAACATCCGCGTCGTTTCTATCGCACCGATCAGTGTGAGTGATTTTGGCGACGAGGACGAGCAGATCACAGAATAACCCCTAAAATGTATATTCAGTATGAAAATCAATAAATTCCTATTACCAGTCGTAGCATCAGCGATGCTATTCACAGGTTGTGATGACCAAATTATGGAGTGGGGGTTGCAGGATGGTCATACCGCCGTCACGTCGGCAGACCTGCCCCTCGCTGTGAAAGAGGTTCTTGCCAACTATGATGATATCAAGGCATATTCTGCAGCCAATCACCCCAACATGAAACTTGGTCTGGGTGTCGGTATGGCTATCTATATGGGTGAGGACGGTCGCCATGAGTTGGCAAAGGACAACTTCCAGATGGTGACATGGGGCAATGCCATGAAGATGGATGCCATTGTCAGTGCCAGTGGAGCCCTGAATTTTGCCAATCTCGACCCTACACTCAAACAGTTGAAGGATGACGGTGTCGACCTCTATGGTCATAACTTCTTCTGGCATACTCAGCAACAACAGACCTATTTGAAGTCTTTGATTGCTCCGAAACTCGTGGTGGAAACAGATAGTAATATTGAGACAGTTCTTGCTGGTGATGCTGCTAATTTTGACGGTGGTACCTCTGGTGGCTGGGGCTCTTGGGGTTCCAATAAGGAAAGTGCTGATGTTGTAGCAGGTGCTGGTGAGGACGGCTCTCCTGCAATGGTACTTGTCAATAAAGGGGATGGTAATGCCTGGGAGGCACAGTTTGCCTATACCTTCGACGCTCCTCTGGAGAAAGACGTGGAATACACTATTCGCTTCAAGGCAAAATGCTCTTCCGCCGCCGGTGAGTTGCAGTTCCAATATCAGAATGGTACTACCTATGGCTCACAGGGTGGTTATAACACCTTTAATATAGGAACAGACTGGGCTACTTACGAGCATTCCTTTACTATTACAAATTTTGAGGATGTCAACCGTATTATCTTGAACTTCGGTAAAGTGGGTGGTACTTATACGATTGATGATATTGAGTTCGGTATTAAGCAAGAAGATCCAATGGATAACATCATGGTAGGCGATGCCTCAGACTTTGAGGGAGGTTCTACAGGTGGTTGGGGCTCATGGGGCTCTAACAAGGAAGATGCCGCAGTTGTCGAGGACGAGGCACATGGAGGCACCCACTCGCTGATGTTGAAGAACAAAGGCGACGGCAATGCCTGGGAAGCACAATGTGCCTATACCTTCAGCGACCCACTTGTGAAAGATACGAAGTATATCATACAGTTCTATGCTAAGTCTTCTTCCGCTGCTGGTGAGTTGCAGTTCCAATATCAGAATGGTACTACCTATGGCTCACAAGGTGGTTATAACTCCTTCCCTGTAGGTACGGACTGGATTCTCTGCGAGTATGAGTTTACCATGCCGAATGAGGACGATGATCGTATCATCCTGAACTTTGGTAAAGTGGGCGGTACCTATTGGATTGATGACATTAAGTTCGGTCCTGCTAAGGATCAGGGTGCTGCATCCTCACGTCGTGCTGCTAAGAGTTACTATGTGCTGAAGACGGCTGAGGAGAAAAAAGAGGCTCTTACTAATGCCATGGAGGCATGGGTAAAGGGTATGGCAGAGCATCTGGCTGAGAAGGGTATCGTTCCTGTTGGCTATGATGTCATTAACGAGGCGATTGCTGACGGTAGCAATGGAGTACGTGGTTATAACGGAGTCTTCGGTGGTTCTTGGACAGAGGACGAGACAACCTATTACGATGCTGCACCGACAGAGACCGAGGCAGACGGACTGACCCTTAACTGGGGACCTGGTCACTGGTATTGGGGCTATTTCGTTCCCGACTATCCTGTCAAGGCATTCCAGTTTGCCCGCAAGTACCTGCCCGCTGAGACTAAGCTGTTCTATAACGACTATAACTTAGAGAGCAGTGACTCCAAGCGTGCTGCCGCCATCCAGTTTGTGAAGGACATCGACGCTGCCAACGGCTCCGCTATCGTCGATGGTATCGGTACCCAGATGCACGTCAGCTTCTCACCGACCGACGATGCCGAGGAGAACGCCACCAAGGTTGCTGAGTTGCGTGCACGTGTTGATAAGATGTTCCAGGAGCTTGCCGCTACCGGTAAGCTGGTACGTGTCACCGAGTTGGATATCGTGGTAGGAACAGGTAGTCCTTCTGCCGCCCAGTATAAGGCACAGAGCGACGCTTACCAGACCATCTTCGAGTCCTACTTCGAGAATGTCCCCGAGGCTCAGCAGAGCGGTATCACTATCTGGAGCCTGACGGATGCAGAGGATGAGCATGAGTACTGGCTGAGTGGTCAGAAGCCCAACCTGTGGGACGAGTCCTTCAAGCGTAAGTGGGCTTACAAGGGAGTCTGCGATGCCCTCGCTGGTGAGGATGTCGGTCTGACCTTCGGTTCTGAGACCTATAAGGCTTACTACGAGAAGAACAACGTCAGCAGTACGGTTCAGTAAGCCCAAACAAATTTCATCCCTGCTTCCATGATAGGAAACAGGGATGAAATATTTTTAGATCTAATCATACACATTAACATCATGTGTTGATATCACTTCCCACTGACTATTTTCTTAATATCATTAAGTTTGTTGAGTGCCTCCAAAGGAGTAAGGTTATTGACATCCAAACCTAAGATCTCGTCACGGACCTGACAGAGAACAGGGTCTTCCAACTGGAAGAAAGAGAGTTGCATACCCTCCCGGCTCTGGGCTATCTCAGCCGTTGGCTTACCTGCCTTGCCCACCTGTGCATTGTCTGACTCTAACTGCTGGAGGATGACATTGGCACGTTTGACAATAGACTTGGGCATACCAGCTATCTCTGCGACATGGATACCGAAAGAATGCTCAGACCCACCCTTTTCCAGTTTACGTAAGAAAATGACTTTTCCATCCACTTCTTTCACACTGACATTATAGTTACGGATGCGACTGAAGTTCTTCTCCATCTCGTTCAACTCATGATAGTGGGTGGCGAAGAGGGTACGAGCCTGTGCCTTAGGATGCTCATGAAGATACTCCACGATAGCCCAAGCAATAGAGATACCATCGTAAGTACTGGTACCACGGCCTAACTCGTCGAAGAGTACCAGTGAGCGTGGAGTGACATTATTCAGGATATTCGCTGCCTCTGTCATTTCCACCATGAATGTCGACTCACCGAGGGAGATGTTATCGGAAGCTCCTACTCGTGTGAATATCTTGTCGACCAACCCGATACGAGCACTCTCTGCCGGCACGAAACTACCTACCTGGGCAAGCAGGGTAATAAGTGCTGTCTGACGTAGCAGCGCCGACTTACCTGCCATATTCGGACCTGTGATGATGATAATCTGCTGGTGATCACCATCCAGCAACACATCGTTAGGCACATAACGCTCGTCGAGGGGTAACTGTGTCTCAATGACAGGATGGCGCCCTTGTTTGATATCTATGATGTTACTATCGTCAATCTGCGGACGAATATAATGGTTCTCCTCTGCGGTCTTCGCAGCAGACAGCAGACAATCGAGACGGGCAATGATATTGGCATTGGTCTGCACCTGCGGGATAAATGCCTGCAAAGCGATAACCAAGTCGGTAAACAGTTGTTGCTCCATAGAGAGAATCTTCTCCTCAGCCCCTAAGATTTTCTCCTCATACTCTTTTAGTTCCTGAGTGATATACCGCTCCGCCTGAGCAAGCGTCTGCTTACGCACCCATTCCGAAGGAACCTTATCCTTATAAGTATTGCGTACTTCAAGATAATATCCGAAAACGTTATTATAGCCTATTTTCAAAGAAGCAATACCCGTTGCTGCTGTCTCACGCTCCTGAATTTGCAACAGGTAATCCTTTCCAGAGTAGGCGATATGACGCAAGTCATCCAGTTCGGCATTCACCCCATCACGGATAACCCCACCTTTTGCCACCAGCTGCGGTGGATCATTGGTAATCTCCCGATCAATACGATTACGAATCTCCTCACAAAGACTCAACCGCTCCCCTACCCTGCGCAATGACTCATTGGTGGCATGGAGGCATGCCGTCTTCATCGGTTGGATAGCCTGCAGGGCAACTTTCAGTTGTACCACCTCACGAGGTGTCACACGTCCTACAGCAACCTTTGAGATGATACGCTCCAAATCACCAATACGCTGCAACTGGTCGTCAATACACTGACGAAACTCTGGCTCACGGAAGAAATAATCCACAATATCCAAACGATCGTTGATGGGTTTAGCATCTTTCAAGGGGAATACCAGCCAACGACGGAGTAAACGCCCACCCATGGGCGACACTGTACGGTCTATGACATCCAACAAAGACTTACCGCCTTCCTGCATCGTGTTGATTAACTCCAAAGAGCGGACCGTAAACTTATCCAGACGGACATAACGCTCCTCCTCGATACGAGCCAAGGAAGTGATATGAGCTATCTGGGTATGCAGCGTCTGGTCAAGATACTGTAAGATGGCACCAGCAGCCACTACCCCACTCTTCAGATGGTCGACACCGAACCCTTTTAGGGACTTCACATGAAAATGCTTCAACAACTTCTGATTCGCCGTCTGCTCGGTAAAGACCCAATCGTCTAACTCAAAAGTGCAATAGCGGGTACCAAAATATTTCTCAAAGTCATGCTTGTGCTCACGGTTATAAAGCACCTCCTTTGGTTGGAAATTACCCATCAGTTTCTCCACATAATCATAGGTACCCTCCCCTGTCAAAAACTCACCTGTAGAGATATCGAGGAACGACACGCCACAGGTTCCCTTTCCGAAATGAACCGCGGCAAGGAAATTATTCTCCTTATAGTTGAGCACATTATCCTGCATAGCAACACCAGGAGTCACTAATTCGGTAATACCTCGCTTGACGAGTTTCTTGGTGAGTTTCGGATCCTCCAACTGGTCGCAGATGGCAACACGCTTACCGGCACGGATGAGTTTAGGAAGATAGGTGTCGAGGGCATGATGGGGAAATCCCGCCATCTCGTCACCCTTCACCCCTGCCCCATTATTACGGCGTGTCAGGGTGATACCTAATATCTGCGCAGCTGTAATGGCATCCTCACAGTATGTCTCATAGAAGTCACCACAACGAAACAGCAATATGGCCTCAGGATGTTTCGCCTTAAGGTCGAAGAATTGCTTCATCATCGGGGTCAGTTCCTTCTTTGCCATCTTTGTTTCTTTTTATATTTCCAAGTTGCAAAGATACGATTAAGTGAGCAAAATGCCAAAATATATTTGAACATTTTCGAACGTGAGTATCTTAAAAACTTGTTTTAAAGATACGAATAAGTGAGTAAAATGCCAAATTTCTTCGCTTGTTTCTCAAGATATAGTTCATCCCTCACTCCAATATCAGTTATGGGGGTACTCCGATATCTCTGACCATATTAAGCAATGCCTCCAATTAAAGATGGTAAAGTTTCCCCTCTCAGAGAAGAGACGCTTCTCTCTGTGAGGGAAGACATCCGTCACAGTGATTGGAGGCATTGCTGCCAGCCGTATTGTCAAATAACATTAAGAGAATCAAAAAAACTAGTCCCCTTCTCCCTTTTTCTCTTGAAATGCTGATGTACAGGGCGTTTCACGACGGGAGTAGTTGCTCCAACTAGTCCCATACTTCTCCCTCTTTCGACTTCACAGGAGTAGTATGGGAGATGTTCAACCAACTACTCCCGTCCCCTCCGCCCTTTATTTATCGGGGTTTGAGCCACCTGACGGGAGAAGGGGAGTAGTTTTTTCGATTCTCTTAAAAATACTATGAGATCAGTTACCGACTGACCATTGCTTTGTTACCGACTGAAGCCCCTTTTCATACCGATTGAAGCCCTTAATCGGGTCAGTTAAAGCCTCCATTTGATAAAGATATAGTTTATCACTCGTTCCGATATCAGTTATGGGGGTACTCCGATATCACCTATAGGTGACGCAAGGCATTCCTCTGGGGGTAAAGGAACTATCCCCAAGGGTCTTAGGGATAATCCCCAAGGGGCATGAAGCCCGTACCTTCGACCCTTGGAGCCCCGGGCTTCGACCCTTGGAGGCGGCACCTCCGCCCCTCGAAGCCCGGGGCTTCGTAACCCACATGCATTCTGATACTCATATTAAATAATACGACTGGCAGATTTTTCATTCCGCCAGTCGTATTTATAAATAGTAGTATCGTATTGACAAATAAGATTGTCGTATTTGACCTGAAGTAGATCATTGAGTCCCGACTTTTCGACCTTATAAATAATAGCATGTCATCGACAGATTTAACTTCCTTTGTACGCTCTTGAAGTCGTAAAATTCTTGTAGATAAGCCTTAACCCCTGCTTGACGAAAAAGATTGGGAGTCATCTCAACACAGATGTCTACATCACTATCGTCTCGCTGCTCATCTCTTGCCAGCGAGCCAAACAATAGCATAATTGCAAATAAATTTGCATTTTCGCTCACTTAATCGTATCTTTAAAACAAGTTTTTAAGATACTCACGTTCGAAAATGTTCAAATATATTTTGGCATTTTGCTCACTTAATCGTATCTTTGCAGAAAATTAAATGCATATCGATATGGAATACAATTTTAGAGACATTGAGCAGAAATGGCAGAAACGATGGGTGGAAATGAAAACCTATCGTGTGACTGAAGACCCGGCGAAGAAAAAATTCTACGTGCTGAATATGTTCCCCTACCCCAGCGGTGCTGGTCTGCATGTAGGTCATCCCCTCGGCTATATCGCCTCGGATATCTATGCCCGCTATAAGCGTCAACAGGGATATAACGTACTGAACCCTATGGGCTATGATGCTTATGGACTCCCTGCTGAGCAGTATGCAATCCAGACTGGTCAGCATCCAGAGAAGACCACCTTTGAGAATATAGACCGCTATCGCAGTCAGTTGGATAAGATAGGTTTCTCATTTGACTGGGACCGTGAAGTACGTACCTGTGACCCCATCTATTATAAATGGACACAATGGGCTTTCCAGCGTATGTTCAAGAGCTACTATAGTCTCTCATCCCACAAGGCTCAGCCTACCATCAAACTGATAGAGCACTTTGAGTTGATGGGTACGGAGAACTGTAATGCCCTCGGTACGGAGGAGCTGCATTTTACAGCTTCTGACTGGGCTGGTTTCACAGAGAAGAAAAAGCAAGAGATACTGATGAACTATCGTATCGCTTACCTTGCCGACACCATGGTGAACTGGTGTCCAAAACTGGGTACCGTACTTGCCAACGACGAGGTGGTAGATGGTGTCAGTGTACGTGGTGGCTATCCTGTTGTCCAGAAAAAAATGCGTCAGTGGTGTCTTCGTGTATCAGCCTATGCCCAGCGCCTGTTGGACGGACTGGAGGAAATCGACTGGACAGACTCATTGAAAGAGACCCAGCGCAACTGGATTGGTCGCTCAGAGGGTACAGAGGTAGAGTTCAAGGTGGCTGACAGTGACAAGCACTTCACTATTTTCACCACTCGTGCCGATACGATGTTTGGTGTGACCTTCATGGTACTGGCACCAGAGAGTGACCTCGTTGCCGAACTGACTACAGACGCACAGAAGGCAGAGGTGGAGAAATACCTCGACTATGTGAAGAAACGTACGGAGCGTGACCGTCAGATGGATCATAAGGTGACGGGTGTTTTCTCCGGAAGCTATGCCATCAATCCATTCACAGACGAGAAAATACCTATCTGGATTGCTGAATATGTACTTGCCGGCTATGGTACCGGTGCTATCATGGCAGTTCCTGCCCATGACTCCCGTGACTATGCCTTTGCCAAGCACTTCAATCTGCCTATTATCCCACTGATTGAGGGTGCTGATGTATCGGAGGAGAGCTACGATGCCAAAGAAGGTATCATGTGTAACTCCTCATCGGCTAAGTTCAGCCTCAACGGACTGACCGTCAAAGAGGCAATAGCAGCAACGAAGAAATTCGTGACAGAGCAGGGCATAGGACGAGTGAAAGTCAACTACCGTCTGCGTGACGCTATCTTCTCCCGTCAGCGTTACTGGGGTGAGCCATTCCCCGTCTATTATAAGGACGACATGCCTTATATGATACCTAAGGAGTGCCTGCCTCTGGAGTTGCCTGAGATTGATGAGTACAAACCAACAGAAACGGGTGAGCCCCCATTGGGACGAGCCAAGATGTGGGCTTGGGACACTAAGTTTGACAAAGTGGTATCAAAGGATGAGATTGACAATAAGACTGTATTCCCACTGGAACTGAATACCATGCCGGGCTTTGCAGGTTCCAGCGCTTACTATCTGCGCTATATGGATCCGAAGAACGAGAAGGCATTGGTAAATAAGGATATTGACGAGTACTGGCGTAACGTCGACCTCTATGTCGGTGGTACAGAGCATGCCACTGGTCACTTGATTTACTCTCGTTTCTGGAATAAGTTCCTTTATGACTCTGGCTATAGTTGTGAGGACGAGCCTTTTAAGAAACTTGTCAACCAAGGTATGATTCAGGGTCGCTCTAATTTCGTCTATCGAGTAGAGGAGGGGCAGGACAAGGGTAAGTTCGTCAGTTGCGGACTGAAAGACAACTATCAGGTAACACCTATTCATGTGGATGTCAATATTGTTTCTAACGATATCCTCGACATAGAGGCATTCAAAGCTTGGCGTCCTGAATACAATAACGCTGAGTTCATCCTGGAGGATGGCAAATATATCTGTGGATGGGCTATTGAGAAGATGTCTAAGTCGATGTTTAACGTCGTCAACCCAGATATGATTGTCGAGAAATATGGTGCCGACACACTGCGTCTTTATGAGATGTTCCTGGGTCCTGTGGAGCAGTCAAAACCATGGGATACTAATGGTATTGACGGTTGCCATCGCTTCCTGAAGAAATTCTGGGCATTGTTCTATGGTAATACCCGTGAGAACCCAGACGGCAAATTACTGGTAGATGACGGAGAGCCTACGAAGGAGGCATTGAAAAGTGTTCATAAACTGATTAAGAAGGTTAGTCAAGACATAGAGATATTCTCCTATAATACCAGTATCTCCGCTTTCATGATTTGTGTGAATGAACTCGCACAGATGAAATGTCACAACCGTGAGATGTTGAAGACACTCGTTATCCTCATCGCTCCGTTTGCTCCTCATATCGCCGAGGAACTCTGGGAACAACTGGGAGAGCAGGGTAGTGTCTGCGATTCGAAATGGCCTGCTTGGAATGAGGAGTATCTGGTGGAGAATAGTGTGAAACTGGGTGTAGCCTTCAATGGTAAGACACGCTTTGACATGGAGTTCCCTGCTGATGCCGACAATCAGACCATCCAAGATGCCGTTCTCGCTGACGACCGCTCCAAGAAATATATTGAGGGAGAGATTATGAAGGTTATCATCGTCCCGAAGCGTATGGTGAACATCGTTTTTAAGAAATGACAGAACAACATAAAATGATATGGAGTGAGACCAAGGACTATATGTTTATAGCCCTTGGACTCGCTATTTATACTGTTGCGTTCACAGTATTCCTAATGCCTTATCAGATAGTTGCTGGAGGTGTGACAGGTCTTTCAGCCATCATCTATTATGCCACAGGATTCCATCTGGAAAATACCTATATCATCATTAATGGTATCCTATTGGTAATGGCACTGAAAATCCTTGGTGTGAAGTTTCTGATGAAAACTATTTTCGCTATCTTCACCCTCTATTTCATGCTGATGTTCGCTCAGGACATCATCCCTAAGCAAGCCAATGGCTTACCCTTTAAACTGATGGGTGAGGGACAGGATTTCATGTCGATGATTATCGGATGCGTTCTGACAGGTATTGCTCTTGCTACGGTCTTCTTGCATAATGGTTCTACCGGCGGTACGGATATCATTGCTGCCTCTGTCAACAAATACCATAACATATCACTGGGCTCCGTACTTATTGCCGCAGACTTCTGCATCATCGGCTCCTGTATGTTCTTCCCACAGTTCGGAACCTATCTGGAACGTGCCCATAAGGTGATGTTCGGTTTCTGTGTAATGGCTATGGAGAACTATGTACTCGACTATGTGATGAATGCCCGCCGACAGTCTGTACAGTTCTTTATCTTTTCCAGCAAATGGCAAGAGATAGCCAATGCCATCGGTACAGAGATGAACCATGGTGTGACGATCCTGGACGGTCATGGATGGTATACGGGTAAGAAGAGCAAAGTACTTTGTATTCTTGCCAAGAAGAATGAAAGTGTCAACATGTTCCGCCTCATCAAAATGATTGACCCCAATGCCTTTGTCAGCCAGTCAAGTGTTATTGGTGTCTATGGTGAGGGATTTGATGAGATGAAAGTTTCGATTAAGCGAGAGAAGAGTCAGGTAAGTTTGGACTCTTCCGAGAAATAGAAACTTCGGCGAAGTCAAGGTTAAAATCAAAGAAGAGAAAGAAGAAAAATGAAAATCGTATTCGCAACGAACAACCAACACAAGCTTGACGAAATCAGAAGTATCTTAGGCGATAGATTTGAGGTCGTTTCCCTGAAAGAAATCGGTTGTCATGAGGATATTCCTGAGACTGGTAAGACTTTGGAGGAGAACGCCCTTCAAAAAGCACAATATGTCTATGACCATTACCATGTGAGTTGTTTCGCAGATGATACAGGACTAGAGGTAGACGCATTGCATGGAGCACCAGGTGTCTATTCCGCAAGATATGCTGCCTTGGAGGATCCCAATACTACAGGGCACGATTCTGAGGCTAATATGGCACGTCTGCTGCGTGAATTAGGAAATAATAACAACCGCAAGGCACGATTCCGCACCGTTATTGCGTTTATAGAGAAAAAGGACGTATGCCCTTGTGGCTGTACCAGTATCAAGAAAGTCAGTCAGTTTGAAGGAATCGTCGAGGGTGAGATTATCCGAGAGAAAAGGGGAGGGGAGGGCTTCGGCTATGATCCTATCTTCCAACCGGAAGGCTACGACAAGACATTTGCTGAATTAGGTTCTGATATCAAGAACACTATCAGTCACCGGGCACGAGCCACACAGAAATTAGCAGAGTATTTGAAAACATTGTAGATTATGAAAAAGTTCATCATCACCTTGATAGTGGTTGTCGGCTTTTGTCAGTCGACTTTCGGACAAATAGGATCATGGAAAGCCTATATGGCATATAGTGAGATACAAGAGATAGAGAAAGCCGGTGATGAACTATTTGTAATGGCAAGCAATGATCTTTACCAGTATAATCTAAATGATCAAAGCATATATACTTATGACAAAACAAATGGATTAAGTGATACGAATATAAGGCATATCAAATGGTGCCCTGAAGCTCAACGCCTAATAGTAGTTTACCAGAATTCAAATATCGACCTTGTAGAAACTGACGGAGACATCATTAATATCAGTGATCTCTATACAAAAGTAATTACCAGTGACAAGTCTGTCAGCAGCATCCGCATTGATGATATTTATGCCTATCTCATCTGTGGTTTCGGCATTGTCAAAGTCAATATGGAACGAGCAGAGATTTCTGATAGTTATACTCCTAACCATCCTGAATATCCCACAAATTTACCCGAGGAAGACAACTCCAGCTATGAACAATACATTGAGACTGTAAAAACACTGAATCCTGGAGGACCGAAGTATAATTATTTTGATTACATGAAATTCGTTAATAACAAGCTTTATACTTGTGGTGGTAAACATCTTGATTATACTTTAGCACAAAGACCTGGAACCATTCAAATTTGGAATGGAACGGAATGGACTTTTTGTCAAGATGAACTTGATGAAATTACTGGGTATCAATATAAAGATATTACCTGTGTTGACGTTGACCCTAAAGACCCTAACCGGTTATTTGCATCATCATCACATTCAGGTCTTTATGAATTTTACAATGAAAAACTTGTTAACTTTTATAATGCCGACAATAGTATTTTATTTCCTGTTGCTGGTAATAAAAATATGCTTTTAACCGATGGCGTTATTTTTGATAAAGAGGGTAACCTTTGGATAATTAGTGGATGGTCGGAAACGATGCTGGTAAAATTAACAACTAACAATCAATGGATTAACTATTATGATAAACATCAATTGCTACAGGATAACAGATCTCCTAATCTGGGAAATCTTTTAAAACCTATGATTGACAGTAGAAACCTATTATGGTTTGTCAATAGTTATTGGGAATATCCTGCTATTATCTGCTATGATATCAATAATGATGCTGTCAAAATCTTCAATCAGTTTAAAAATCAAGATGGTATCATTTATAATATAGGACATGTTTATGGTATAAAAGAAGATATGGAAGGTAATATATGGGTTGCTACAAATTTAGGACCTTTCATATTAGAATCAGATGAAATAGAAAAAGATAATTATACTTTCATACAAATAAAAGTTCCTCGTAACGATGGCACTGATTATGCTGACTATCTATTATCAAACATTTCTATCTATGATATAACCATAGATGATGCAAACAGAAAATGGTTCTCTACCGAATCTAATGGTGTTTATTTAATTAGTGCTGATAACTTACAACAATTACAACATTTCACTAATGATAATAGCAAACTATTATCAAACACCGTATATACAAGTGCCATTAATCCCAATACTGGTGAAGTTTTCTTTGCCACTGAAAATGGTCTCTGTTCGTATATGAGCGATGCAACTAAAGCAAATTCGGAAATGACAAAAGATAATGTATATGCTTACCCGAATCCTGTGGACTTTAGCAATTATTCTGGACTTATCACGATTACTGGTCTTACCTTTAATGCTGATATAAAAATCACCAATGCTGCAGGATTCTTGATAGCTGAAGGACGTAGTAATGGAGGAACCTTCACTTGGGATGGTCGGGATAAAAAAGGTAATCGTGTCGGTTCCGGAGTATATATGGTAACAACAGCAACAAATAGCGGACAAAAAGGTACTGTGTGCAAAATAGCCATTATTAATTAAAGACTATGCCATCAGAACGTTTAATATGGATTGATTTGGTTCGTGGGCTTTGCATGCTTGCCATATTAGTTCATCATACAGAAATGTACTATGTTGGTGAAGCCATAATTGACTACCGAATGTATGTAGACAATACTTTATGTTCTTTCTTTTTTATTTCAGGCTATCTCTTTTATAAAGAAAGACCATTTAATATCCGACATAAACTTTATTCTATCAGTAAATCACTTATTATACCATATTTGATATTCATGTCTGCTATTGCTTTTCCTAAAGCCGTAGTACATGGAACATTCGTTTCAATTACTGATACCATTCTTAGTATCTTATCAGGAAAAGAATCATGGTTTATCACAGCTTTAGTTACTGCAGAGATTATTTTCTCTATATTATTATATTTTAGTAAGTATTATAAATGGGTATTACCGACAGGTGTTCTAATATCATTAACATGCATCATTCTTTTGACTGGAAACGAACAAGTAATTGCGCATAATTATTGGAATATAATGGATGGACTTCTAGCTGTATCATTCCTTTATTTAGGCTACCTATACCATCAATTTGAAAAACAATTTCAGCCAAGTCATCTATACTATATTGGCATATCGATTGTCTTATTCATTATTTTAAAATGGATTATCATAGAATATGAAATATATACCTATTTGGGCTACGTTAATATTAATAACTACATTGTATTTATGATAGACAATATCGTGGCTATCTCATTTATTATACAATGTTGTAAGATTCTTCCTAACATAAAGCCTATAACGTGGATGGGAAGTCATGTTATCGTTTATTATTTTCTTTGTGGAGGTGTTCCATTAGCCATATCAATAATAGCCAACAAGATAGGTTTTTCATACAATGACAATTATATACAAGTCATTGTTATATTGATTTTAGTCTATTTATCCATCACATTATTAACTTGGATTATTTACAAATATATTCCATGGATTACAGGTCGATTTTAATAGAAACCAATTGAAAGTTTTATCCATACCGAATTACAGATATCTCTGAATAGCGAGAATTTCCTGCAAACCTGCACCTGAAATTGCACCTTACTCCCTTTTTCCGATTAAAAGAAACAGTACCAAGATTTGTACGAATTCTTGGTACTGGTAGTCCGGATACCTCGTACAACTAGTCCCTTTATACCGTACACGCTGTACGTGCTATTCGTACACCCTGTACCTCGTATCTGTATATGGAATACCACATATATGAACACGGTATCCCTTATATCGGCACGTGCCATTCGAAGGGTTCGCACGAGGTATTACTAAAAGTAATGATGATGGGAAAGAAGGTAATGCAATTGCCTGTGCCGTGTTAATAATACTTCTAAAATAAGACCACAAGTCCATAAAAGAATAGCAAATAAAATAACAAATCCACAAACTATAAGTGTAGGAAAACGAGGTACTAGTCCTGTATTTAAATATTCTATAAATATAGGATATAGAAATATCAAAGATATAATTATTAAAAAGACAGCTATATAAGAGAAAAATAATAAAGGTTTATAATCTCTGAATAATTTAATAATTGTTTTTAATATCTTTATACCATCCGTAATCGTACTTAATTTTGATATACTTCCTTCTGGACGATTACGATATTGAACGGGTATTTGTTTTATTCTTAGATGATTGTCTAATACATTAATTGTCATTTCTGTCTCTATCTCAAAACCTTCTGATAATAATGGAGTCATTAAAACCATCTTACGACTTAATGCACGATACCCTGTCATAATATCTTTAATATCTGAATGAAATAATGTATTGATAGTATATCTTACAAGCCGATTTCCAAAATCATGAAATAGACGATTATTTTCTTGAAAATAAGTTGCAGATAGGCGATCACCAATAACCATGTCGTATTCCTTTTTAAGAATATAATCACACATTTCAGAAGCCTTATCAGCTGGATAAGTATCATCACCATCAACCAATAAATAACAATCAGCATCTATATCAGCCAACATTTGACGTATCACATTCCCCTTACCTTGACGATGCTCATAACGGACTATGGCTCCTTCACCTAGTGCTATATCGGCTGTTCCATCAGTTGAATTATTATCATAAACATATATATCAGCAGAAGGTAAGTATAGTTTAAAGTCACACACTACTTTTGCTATCGTTTTACTTTCATTATAACAAGGAATTAATATTGCTATTTTTTTATCCATGATAGTCTTCTTTTTTAGTCGTATAATAAACAAATAACATGAGACTAAATATTGTTACTAATATAGCTCTCCAAGTAAAAAATATATGTTGCACTGAATGATTGCGTAAAACAGAATACCAAAGAGGTACTATAAAACTAATTATCAATAACCAACTATTATCTTTAATAAATTTCATTCCTTTTTGATATTTATAATAAACATAGAATATAACTAATACAAAAATAAATATAATTAATTGTATCCACCAGCTAATTTTAATAAATATGAGATTAAATAAATTATAGATATTTATTGTCTTTCCATGAAATACTACTGAATTAGATAATCGCAACATAATACTATTTTTCACAGTATCAACAATATCATTACCTGTTAGTAGATAAGCTATCATCCATTTTGAAGACCATAATAGAGCATAACCTAAAAACCATGATAAAGACAATATAATTACATATTTAGAAGGATTATCTACTCTATTTTTTAATAATAGAAATATAAGAGGAATACCTAATGTAATCTGTGGTATAGTCAAAAAATCAAAATAACTAGTAAAAGCACCTATTATAAAAAATAATAATAATGAATTTTGTATAGTACAGAATTTCATAATGATTATAGATGATATAAACATTAAATAGAAACAAACTGACAATTGAATAGATAATGGGACAATAGGTGCACCTACAAATAAAAGAGAAATCAAGAATAATAAAGAAACCGTCCTACCAAAATTTGAAGCTATTAACAATAATAACCATACTAATAGGATTGACAACATAATATAATTAATTATTCGAATACCAAAGTAATTTGTAATAACTAATAATGGTCGTAAAAAAATTTGACTACCTTGCCAATAACGTCCATAATGTATCCGTTCTGGTAAAGAATCTGCCCCATTCTCAGCCAATTGTATGGTATTAAGTGCCATATTATGATAATCTTCATCTACTGAATTACAACTATAATAATTGTTCATAGCAGAAACTATTGGATGATTATCATCTGCTGTTATAGCCATATTCATCATCATACAATCAGTCATATTGTCTATCTGTAATAAATAGATATTTCCTATTTGCCTGAATATACCTTCAGTTTTTATTAATTGAGCTGATTGTAATACATGTGGAATCAATAACCTTTTTGGGATCATATGAACTCCTAAAATAAAAAAAGTAAAAGATACCAATAAGGTTATGTATGTAATTAAAAATTTTTTCCACATAAAAATTTTTTCTTTAACTCAACTCCAGCATTTTCTCTATAGGCTTGACTGCTTCTTTTGCTATCTTGGGATCTACCTCAACGGAGGGCCATTCGTACCTCAAAGCGTTGTAAATCTTCAAGAGACTGTTCATCTTCATATACTGACACTCGTTACAACTGCATTCTAAGCCGCTCTCGCTGATTTCTGGAGGCACGGGGATAAATTCCTTGTCCGGACAAGTTCGTTGCATCTCGTGCAGAATACCGGCTTCTGTGGCAACGATAAACTGCTTCTTATCACTCTGCTGCGCATAGTTCAGCATCGTTGCCGTACTTCCTTTCACATCGGCTAAGGCAAGAACAGGTCCTTTACACTCCAGATGAGCCATGACAATAGCATCAGGATATTGCTTCTTCAACTCAAGGATCTTCGTGGTTGAGAAACGCTCATGGACATGGCAGCCACCATTCCATAACAGCATTTTCCTGCCAGTCACCTCATTGATGTAGTTACCAAGGTTATAGTCAGGACCAAAAATCAGTTTGGCATCCTTAGGAAGCTGGTCAACGACCTTCTTGGCATTACCACTGGTAACAACCACGTCTGTCAATGCTTTGACAGCAGCAGTGGTATTGACATAGCTGATGACCTGATAACCCGGATGCTCTTCTTTATACTTACGCAGATCTTCTGCATTGCAGGAGTCAGCCAATGAACAACCGGCATTCAGGTCAGGACATAGCACGGTTTTATCTGGAGACAATAGTTTACAGGTCTCTGCCATGAAATGCACACCACACATCACCATCATCTTGGCATCTGTCTCTGCAGCCTTACGTGCCAAGGCAAGAGAGTCGCCAACAAAGTCAGCAATATCCTGTATGTCACCAATGGTATAATAATGTGCGAGGATAATCGCATCCTTCTCTTTACAAAGACGACGAATCTCTGCTTTCAAGTCTGTACCCTCAGCTGCCGGCTCGTCAATATAGCCTTGTTTGATCCACTCCTTTTTCAACATCATAACATTATTATATTTCTTTTTTTATTTTTTCTTTTAAAATGAAATGAGTATGTTGATATGCCGTTGATAAGTGCATAACTTTTCAGCTGTTTTCTTGCCAGATAGTTTATTCACTTGTTATCTTCAGTCATTCACATACTTTGTGGATACTTTCTTCTTGATTATTAGTCAGATAAGTAGTTTATCCACAACTTCTGATTTTGGTGCAAAATTACTAAGTTTATATCTTTTTTCATTCTTTTTTAGTGGAAAAGTTGCTAAGAAAGCAGTGATTTATTCTTTTTATACCCAGATGGAGTAGGGGAGAACTGTGGATTATTTCATATTGCACTATTTATCCACACTGTTTTGCACATACTTATCCACACTTATTGTTGATTTAAGAACAGGTTCTCAGCAAACTTATAGATGATAATACCTGCTGTCACGCTGACATTCATAGAGTGCTTGGTACCTAACTGTGGAATCTCCAGGCATCCGTCTGAAGCATCAACGACTTCCTGATGGACTCCTTTTACTTCATTTCCTAAGATGACAGCATATTTCTGTTGCTGTTTTGGAATGAAGGTTTGCAGTTTCGTACTGTGTTCCACTTGTTCTACGGAGTACACGAAATAACCTTCTTTCTTGAGTTCCTCCACGGCTTCAAGGGTTGTCTTGAAATACTTCCACGAGACACTTTCCTCAGCTCCTAATGCTGTCTTGTGTATCTCAGTGGATGGAGGTGTCTGACAGATACCACACAGATAAACCGCAGTGACCCTGAAAGCATCGCAGGTACGGAATACACTGCCGATATTATACATCGAACGGACATCGTCCAATACGACAATAAGGGGTAGTTTCTCTGATGCTTTAAACTCATCTATCGTGAGTCGTTGCATCTCTATGGTACGTATTTTTCTCATTAATGTGCCTCCAACCAATTATTACCAAAACCACTGTCTGCCACCAAGGGTACTTTCATATCAAAGGCTCCTTGCATCTCTTCCAATACGATGCGTTCTACCTGCTCTTTCTCTTCTGGGTAGACAGAGAAGTTCAATTCGTCATGTACTTGCAGGATCATCTTACTCTTGATACCTTCTTTCTTAAAGCGTTGGAAGATACGTATCATCGCTACTTTGATGATGTCGGCTGCTGTACCTTGTATAGGTGCATTGATGGCATTTCGCTCTGCAAATCCTCGCACGACGCTATTAGCACTGTTGATATCCGGAAGATAACGGCGACGACCGAATAGGGTAGTGACGTACCCTTGTTGACGAGCTATCTCCTTGGATTTCTCCATGTAGTCATGTACCTGTGGGAAGGTGTCGAAGTAACCGTCTATCAGTTGTTTTGCCTCTGCCCGGTCGATATCCAGACGCTCGGCAAGACCAAAGACGGTGATGCCATAGATAATACCGAAGTTAGCACGTTTTGACTTCGTACGCTCGTCACGTGTCACTTCCTCGATGGGTTTCTTATAGATATTGGCAGCTGTTGCCGCATGGAGGTCCTTACCCTCTCGGAACACCTCTATCATATTGTCATCATTACTTAGATGTGCCATCACACGAAGTTCTATCTGACTATAGTCTGCAGAGAAGAACAAACAACCGGGTTCTGGGATAAACGCCTTACGGATTTCCTTACCATCCTCCCCGCGGATAGGGATGTTCTGCAGGTTAGGGTCTGAGGAAGACAGTCGTCCCGTAGCGGTAATCGTCTGGTTAAACGAGGTATGGATATGTCCTGTATGTGGGTTAATCAGTTTGGGTAGTGCATCGATATAAGTACCGATAAGTTTCTTTAACCCTCTGTGTTCCAGAATGTCAGCTACAATCTCGTGTTTGTTCTTGAGTTGTTGCAGTACCTCTTCTGAGGTCACATACTGACCGGTCTTAGTCTTCTTCGCTTTCTCTACGATTTTAAGTTTGTCAAAGAGAATCTCACCTACTTGTTTTGGTGATGCGATATTGAACGGTTGACCGGCGAGTTCATAGATACGTTGCTCGATCTCGTTCATGCGAGAGGTTAGTTGCTTGGAGGTCTCTGCTAACGAGTCAGTATCCAGGCAGACGCCGTTCATCTCCATTTCGGCAAGGACAGGCATCAAAGGCATCTCTATCTCATAAAACAACTTCTCGGCACCATATTTCTTCAGTTCTGGTTCGAGTTTGTTTTTGAGTTGTAGTGTGATATCGGCATCCTCCGCAGCATACTCATAGACATCCTTAGGATCGAGTTCCCGCATCGAACGTTGGTTCTTACCCTTGGGTCCTATCAGTTCATCAATATGGATGGTCTGGTAGTGCAGATAGATCTCTGCCATGTAGTCCATGTTATGACGCAACTCGGGTTGGATGAGATAATGGGCAATCATGGTGTCCCACATTTTTCCTTTTAGCTCAATGCCATAGTTGCGTAATACCTCCAAGTCGTATTTCAGATTCTGACCCACCTTGAGAATTTCCTCACTCTCATAGACGGGTCGGAAGATATCGACTCGTTTCTGGGCTTCTTCCCGATTCTCTGGGATGGGGACATAAAATGCCTCATGCTCCTTCACCGCAAAGCTCAATCCTACCAGTTCTGCGTCAATTGCATTGGTCGAAGTGGTCTCTGTATCTAGACTGAGAATTTTATTTGTAAGAAAAAAGTCACATAATTTCTTCAAATCTTCTTCATTATCAATGAGTTGATAGTTGTGAGAGGTTGTTTTTAACGTCTCTAGATTTGAAAATTCTGGCTCGTTCGACCCCACGGGTGCAAATTCGGCAAACAAATCGAGTTGTCCGTTAACAGGTTTGGACGTTTTTTCAGACTTTTTAAGAATCTTACCAGCAAGGGTCTTAAACTCTAATTCGTCTAAGAGTTTTCCGAGTTCCTCCTCATTCGGCTCTGAGATTTTCAGTTCGTCGAGATTCAGTTCGATGGGAACATCCGTTTTGATGGTTGCCAAGAATTTCGACATCTTGATGTCGTCCACATGTTCTTCTACTTTTGTCTTGAGGGCACCTTTGATCTCCTCCGTATGTTCCAACATATTCTCGATGGTACCAAACTGGTCGATGAGTTTGACGGCAGTCTTCTCTCCCACACCCGGACAACCAGGGAAGTTATCTGCTGAGTCACCCATCAACGCAAGGAGGTCGATGACGGCATGTGTCGATGGAATGCCATATTTTGCTTTCACCTCTTCTATACCCATGGTCTCATAGCCACCTCCATGCCGGGGACGGAAGATAAAGACATGCTCGTTGACCAACTGTCCGTAGTCCTTATCTGGTGTCAGCATATAAGTAGTGACACCTTGAGCCCCTGCTTTCGTGGCAAGAGTACCGATAACATCGTCTGCTTCATATCCGTCAACCTGCAGGATGGGAATATTCCATGCTTTCAACAAGTCTTTGATGATAGGTACCGCTTTGCGGATATCCTCTGGGGTAGCCTCACGTTGTGCTTTGTAAGCAGGGTAGGCATCACTGCGGAAAGTAGGACCATGGGGGTCGAAAGCTACTCCCAAATGGGTTGGTTGCTCTTTGGTGAGCACTTCTTGCAGGGTATTCACAAATCCCACGATGGCAGAGGTGTTAAGACCTTTCGAGTTTATACGTGGGTTCTTGATGAACGCATAATACGACCGGTAGATGAGTGCATAAGCGTCTAAAAGGAAGAGTTTATCCATAACATTGTTTATTTTCTGCGTAAAATTACTAAAATATTTTTCAAAATCCCGATATTTTCACTATTTTTGTATCAAAAATCAATAGAAATGGATTATTTGTCACGGATAAAGAAGCCTATAGAGCAGGAATTAAACGATTTCATCGAGTTGTTTAACGAGAGTTTGTCGCATGAGGACGGTCTACTTTCTCAAGCTTTGTCGCACATCCGGCAGCGTGGTGGTAAGAGGATGCGTCCGATGCTGATCTTGTTAGCTGCGAAGAACTATGGGGGTATCTCAAAGGTGACGCAATATGCTGCCGTGGGTCTTGAGTTGCTGCATACGGCATCGTTGGTGCATGATGATGTGGTGGACGAGAGTGGGGAGCGTCGTGGACAGGCTTCCGTGAATGCGACCTATAATAATAAGGTAGCCGTATTGGTGGGTGACTATATCCTTTCAACGGCATTGTTGAAGGTGTCGAACACAGGTAACCAGCGCATCGTGGAGTACCTTGCGGAACTGGGTCGTATATTGGCAGCAGGAGAGATACTGCAACTCTCTAATATCCAGAACCAGGAGTTGAGCGAGGAGGTTTATTACCAGGTTATCAAGCAGAAGACGGCAGCTTTGTTTGAGGCTTGTGCAGCTATCGGTGCTATCTCTGCCGGTGCTTCTGATGAGGAAGTGGAGAAAGCAAGGAAGTTTGGACAGACATTGGGTATCATGTTCCAGATCCGTGATGATATCTTCGACTATTATGACTCAAAAGATATCGGCAAACCTACTGGTAACGACATGACCGAGGGTAAGTTGACACTCCCTGTTATCTATGCGTTGAACAAGGGTGGGTATGAGTCGATGCATACCCTTGCCAAGAAGGTAAAGGCGGGTACCATCAACGCCGATGAGATAGCTGTCTTGGTAGAGTTCACGAAACAGCAGGGGGGTATCGATTATGCGGAGCAGCGTATGCAGGAGTTCAGCGAGGTTTGCATGGAATATATCCGCACGAGTGTCAAAGAAAAGGCAATCAAGGATGCCTTGACTGCCTATGTCGACTATGTGATAGAGCGTAAGTATTAGAAGAATTTCGTCTCTTCTCCCGTTATCTCACTTAACAAAAGGTTTGCCAGTCGCGATGTTCCCAAACGGAACCACTGGTTGGTGAGCCATTCTTTTCCTAATACTTCCTTGACGATGGTGTAGTAGATCAAGGCATCCATCACACTGTTGAGTCCACCAGCTGGTTTGAAACCGATCTGTATACCTGTCTTGTCGTAGTATTCCTTAATAGCTTGACACATCACATAGGCTGCCTCCGGGGTAGCTGCAGGCTCTAACTTTCCGGTACTTGTCTTGATGTAGTCTGCTCCCGCGTACATGGCGATGATAGCTGCTTTCTTGATATTTGAGGCGGTCTTCAGACAACCGGTCTCCAAGATGACTTTCATCTTATGCTCTCCACAGACAGCTTTCAACTCGGCAATCTCGTCGGCAACATCCTCGTAATTATCACTGAGGAACTTACCTACCGGCATGACGATATCGATTTCTGTAGCTCCATCCTTGATGGCAAGTGCCGTCTCTGCTATCTTCACCTCTATCAGTGCCTGTGACGAGGGAAAACTACCTGATACACAGGCGATTTCTACTCCGTCGACTTCCAGGGTCTCTGCTACTGTCTTGGCAAAACAGGGGTATACGCAGATGGTGGCGACATGGGGCAGGTCAGGGTAGGTCTCGTCAAACTGGTTGACACGCTCAGTGAAAGCCATCACACTCTCTTCTGAGTCGGTGGTCTTGAGGGTCGTCAACTCGACACTTCCCATGAGGAATTTCTTTACCTCAGGGGTGTCGTTCTCATGCACTTTCTCTGCGATGATCTTGCGGACGGCATTGCGTACTTCCTCGTCGCTGATATTGGTATCGTAAAGGTTCAAAGCCTTCTCATACTTATTCTCTGTCTGTTCCATCTTCTTATAATTTGTCGTTGTTGATATGTCGTGTCTTGTCTCTCTTTGTCTTCTTCTCGATATTCTTTTGGAGTTCCTCTGTGAGGTCAATGCCGGTCTGGTTGGCAAGACAGAGCAGTACCCACAGCACGTCAGCCATCTCGTCTCCCAGGTTGTCTTTCTCTCCTGGTTTAAAGCTCTGGTCACCATATTTTCGTGCGATGACACGAGCCAGTTCTCCCACTTCCTCTGTTAATACTGCCATATTGGTCAGTTCAGAGAAATACCTTACTCCGTATGTCTTAATCCACTGGTCTACAGTGTCTTGTGCCTCCCGTATCGTCATCTTCTTGTCAGCATGTTGAAAAGTAGTAATGCAATAGCGAGCAGGACGATAATAATCGCTTGTTTGTTCTCCCGCTCATATTCTTTCCAATGGAAAGCTCTATACAGGAAAACGACCACCCACAGGAGTATTCCGAAGACGCAAGGCCATACACCGAAATTAGATCCCGATGTCAGGCTGATGATAAAACCGATGAACATCAGGATGATTCCCGATATCTCTATTTCTCTTAGGTATTTCTTCATATTATTCTTTATTTTTGGTATCCATGCAAATAGTGACGGGACCGTCGTTGAGCAGTTCCACTTTCATGTCAGCACCGAACTCTCCAGTGCCTACGGGTTTGCCGATCGCTGTACTGAGTTTCGAGCAGAACTCGTTATAGAGGGGGATGGAATGCTCGTGGCTTCCAGCCTTAAACCAGCTGGGACGGTTACCTTTCTTATAGCTGGCGAAGAGGGTGAACTGACTGACCACTAAAGCCTCTCCACCAATGTCCATGATGGAGCGGTTCATGACATGATTCTCGTCATCGAAAACACGCAGTGCTGCAACCTTCTTGACGAGCCAGTTGACATCCTCGCTGGTATCCTCGTCGCAGACTCCCAGCAGGATCAAAAACCCTTGCTGGATGGCACTATGTACCTTTCCGTCTATCGTCACACTGGCATGCTGTACACGTTGTATTACTATTCTCATGCTGCAAAGGTACGATTAAGTGAGAAGAAAACCAAAAGAATTTTGGGTTTTCTCGAAAGTGAGTACCTTCGACCGCCAGGTCAAAAGGTAAACAAAAACTATGATAATGTTTGTTATTTACGCTATTTATGATGATATAGCATAGCTGATGAGTTGTAAAGTAGTATTTGTATCATTGTAAATCAATTTGATTTACTCGGTAATTCAATTTGATTTACTTTGCAAATCAATTTGATTTACAATTGCTTCTGTGCCTGTTTACAACAAGACACCTCTTTATTTACTACAATACTCTTGTTATTTTACGTTGACTCATTAGGGTGGAAATGCTCATAGACCACCTTTCCCTTGGCGCTGCCGAGCGTTTGAGTAAGGTCTGGGAGAGTAGCCTCCTTGATGCGTTTGACGCTCTTAAATGCCTTTAAAAGGGCTTCTTTGCCCTTCGGTCCTAACCCCTTGATGTCGTCCAGTTCTGAGTGCAGTGCATGCTTAGACCGCTTGTCACGATGGAAGGTGATGGCGAAGCGGTGTACCTCATCCTGCAGATGGGTCAGTACTCTGAAGAGTTCGGATGTGTCTTTAATACCCACTACCCGTGGTGGGAAACCGTAGAGTAGTTCGTTGGTCCTGTGTCTGTCATCTTTTGCCAGTCCGGCAATGGGAATATCGAGTCCTAACTCGTCCTGAACGGCCTGTCGGATGACCTCCATCTGTCCTTTTCCACCATCGGCGATGATGAGGTCGGGTAGGGGTTGCTCCTCTTCCATCAGACGGTGGTAGCGTCGGTAAACTACCTCTTTCATGCTGGCATAATCGTCGGGTCCTACCACGGTTTTGATATTATATTTTCGGTAGTCTTGTTTCGAGGGTTTCATTTTCTTGAAGACGACACATGCCGCCACTGCATCGGAACCAGAGATATTGGAGTTGTCGAAACACTCGATCTGGTAGGGCATCTTGGGGAGGTGCAGGAGGTCTTGCAACTCCTTCATCAAGCGAACGGACTTCTGCTCCGGATTAAGCTTCTCGGCTTGTTTCAGACGGTCGAACTTATATTGTTTTCCGTTCATCAAAGAGAGGTCAAGAAGGGTCTTTTTGTCTCCTCTCTGGGGTACTGTAATGGTGACTCCCTCCAGGTTGACATCAATCTCCTGGGGCAGGATAATCTCCTTCGCATTGCTGTGGAACCGCTCCCTCATCTCCACAATACCCAATTGGAGGAGTTCCTCGTCTGTCTCGTCGAGTTTCTTCTTATATTCGAAGGTGAAACTCTGGTTGATAGAGCCGTTCGAGACGTGGATATAGTTGATGAAAGCGACCTTCTCATCGTTGGTGATGGTGAGGACATCGACGTTGTTAATGGTATGGCTGACCACCTCGCTTTTCGATACAAACTGGTCGATGAGCAGGTAACGGCGTTTAATTTCCTCGGCTTCCTCGAAGCGCAGCTCCTCTGCCAACTGTAGCATCTCGTCTTTCATCGTCCGCAGCACCTCGCGGGTGTTCCCTTTTAATATCTCACGTGCCTGTCCGATACACTTCTGATAGTCCTCCCAAGATTGTTTTCCAATGCATGGTGCCCCACAGTTCTTGATATGATATTCCAAGCAAACTTGGTATTTTTTCTGCTCTACCCCTTCTTGGGTAATGGGGAAGCGGCACGTGCGAGGGTGGTATAGTTTCTTGATGAGTTCGAGGACGGCATGCATGCTGCCCACATGGGAATAGGGACCGTAGTAGGTTCCCCATTTCTTATTAATGGTACGTGTAGGGAAGATGCGTGGCAGGTATTCTTTGGTGACGCAGATACTGGGGTAGGTCTTGCCGTCCTTCAGCAGCACATTGTACCTTGGGTTATACTTCTTGATGAGGGAGTTCTCCAAGAGTAATGCGTCCTCTTCCGTATTCACCACGGTATAGCTGATATCATGTATCTTAGATACCAGCACCTTGGTCTTGAAACGGTCTACCTCGGTGTGGAAATAGGAAGAGACTCTTGCCTTCAAGTTCTTTGCCTTACCCACATAGATGATTGTTCCCTCAGCATCGTAATACTGATAGCTGCCGGGCTTCTCAGGCAGGGCACTCACAATGCTCTTGAGCCTCTTCAGCCTTTCCTCATTCTCTTCCTTTGTCATGCCAAATGTTTCACGTGGAACGTTAGACGACCATCAAGGTAGTAACATCTACTAAGCCTTTGAATTTGTCTCTGCCGTGCAATCCCTCGTCTGTAATCTCTATAATGAAATTCATATAGATGTTTTTGGGGTGGAAGTGTTTCACGAGTTTATAGGTGGCAAGTGCGGTACCACCAGTCGCTAACAAGTCATCGTGGATCAAAACGACATCGTTCTCATCGATAGAGTCGATGTGCATCTCTACGATGTCCACTCCATACTCCTTGGTGAATGACTCTTTAATGACGGTAGCGGGCAGCTTTCCAGGTTTTCTTGCCAGTACTACACCTGCTCCCATCTTTGCAGCTAATGCGGCAGCCATGACGAAACCTCGTGATTCCACCCCGACAATCTTGGTGATACCTTTGTCTTTGTACAGCTCGTACATTTCGTCTAGCATAATCTTCATGCACTCCGCATCTTTGTAGAGGGTGGTGACATCTCTGAAATTGATTCCTTTTCTTGGGAAATCTGGTATGCAACGCAGATGTTCCATCAGTCTTTTGTTGTTCATAATCAAGCGGTTTATTCGTTATTGTTATTATTGTTTCATGCTTTAATGTTTCACGTGGAACGTTATCTTCCCATCAGTACCAGCATCACGTTGATATCACTGGGTGAGACCCCAGGTATTCTACTTGCTTGTGCCAATGTCTCTGGATCGATGGCGGTAAGTTTCTGACGTGCTTCCGTGCTGAGCTGCTGCATCTCGTTATAGTTGAAACGCCCTTTGATCTTGATATTCTCCAAGCGGTGCATCTTGTCAGCAACGATACGTTCCCGTTCGATATATCCTTTATATTTGATGTGTACCTCTGCAGCTTCTGCTATTTCCTCTTTGCGTTGGGATGGGCGATTCAGGATTTCCTTGAGTTCAGGAATCACTTCCTGCAGTTTCTCAAAGTTCAACTCTGGTCGTGCGATGAGGTCTTCGAGTTTACAGCCATAGACGAGTGGGGTAGAGCCGAGCGCTTCCAGCGCACCATTGATGTTCTTCGGTTTGATGGGGAACGTCTTGCAGAATTGCTCGATTTCTTCGATATGTTTCTTCTTCTCTATCCACCAGTCGTATCGGTCTCTTTTAGCGATACCTAATTCGTAGGCTTTCTCGGTCAGTCGTGCGTCCGCATCGTCTTGTCTTAGCAGGATACGATATTCCGCACGGGAGGTAAACATACGATAGGGCTCGTCCACTCCTTTCGTCACTAAGTCGTCAATCAGCACTCCGATATATGCCTCATCCCTGTGAAGCACAAAAGTGTTGTTTGTTGCGACCGTGTCGCAACCCTCACTCCCTGCATAGAGTGCCGCATTGATACCTGCCACAGTTCCTTGTCCTCCCGCTTCCTCATAGCCGGTGGTACCATTCACCTGTCCTGCCATGAACAGTCCACTAATGATTTTCGATTCCAACGAGTGTTTGAGTTGGGTGGGATCGAAGAAATCATACTCGATGGCATAGCCAGGACGGTATACTTTCAAGTCTCTGAAAGCTGGGATATGTCTTAGGGCTGCAATCTGCACATCCATCGGCAATGAGGATGAGAAACCATTTAGGTATAGCTCGTTGGTATCTGTACCCTCTGGTTCGAGGAACAACGGGTGTTGCTCACGGTCAGGGAAGGTGACAAGTTTCGTCTCTATCGAGGGACAATAGCGTGGACCGATAGACTGTATCTGCCCGTTATAGAGTGGGGAGTCGTTCAGTCCGGAACGTAAGGTCTCATGTACTTTCGCATTGGTATTACAGGTCCAGCAGGTCAGTTGGGGCAGAGGACGAGCCTCACTCATATAGGAGAACTGATGGAAGTCATGCTCCCCCTCCTGTATCTCCAAGTCTTCGAAATGAACGGAGCGTTTATCGATGCGTACAGGGGTGCCTGTCTTCATACGCTCTGAGCGTACCCCATGACGGGTAATACTCTCGGTGAAATGGGGCACTGCCGGCTCGGCGATACGACCACCGGGTACCATTTTCCGTCCTATGTGCATCAAGCCATTGAGGAAAGTTCCTGCCGTCACGATGACGGCTTTGGCTCGCAGCTCCACGCCCCAGATGGTCTTCACTCCTACCACCTGCTTCGTCTGATGCTGTGCCGCCGTAACAGACTCCACCAGCAACTCATCAGCTTGGTCTTGCCAGATATCGAGGTTGTCGGTATGGTCCAGGACACGACGCCATTCCCAGATAAACTTCCCACGGTCACATTGGGCACGAGGGCTCCACATGGCAGGTCCTTTACTGCGGTTAAGCATTCGGAACTGGATGGCCGTGGCATCCGTCACGAGACCCATCTGTCCTCCAAGAGCGTCGATCTCCCGCACAATCTGTCCTTTGGCAATACCACCTACGGCAGGGTTGCACGACATCTGTGCGATCTTGTTCATATCCATCGTTACCAGACAGGTCTTTGCTCCCATGTTTGCCGAGGCACAAGCAGCTTCGCAGCCAGCATGACCACCTCCGATAACCAATACGTCATAATTCATTATCATGCTGCAAAGGTAGTGCAAATCGAGTGAAATCCCAAATTTATTCCTTAAAATCACCCAAGGAAGAACAGGCTGACACCTATTACTGAGATGACAGCACCGAGGACGGTACGCCATGTAATGGGTTGACGGAACAACCAGTACGAGGGTAGGATGATGATAATAGGTGTCAGTGCCATGAGGGTAGAGGCAATACCCGCATTGGTATATTGTACCGCCATCAGCGAGAAGCCGACACCCACAAAAGGTCCGAAGATGGTCGTTGCTGTTGCCACCATGATACCCTTACGGTCATGGATGGCATCACGAAGAGGTTGCAGCCCTTCTTTGAAATAGAGTAATATCGTGAACCCTATGATACCCGCTATACAACGAAGGAAATTAGCACTGAACGGAATCAGCCATGCAGGCATCTGCGTGCTGTCATAATGGTCCATGCCTATCTTGCTTAGCACCAGTCCCACACCCTGGCAGACGGCAGCACCAATGGCAAAAAGCACACCACTCAAAGGCAGTTTCAGGGAGACACGATGGTGTTCCCCTCTTCCCAAGACAGATATGCTGATACCTGTCAGGGTGATGAGCATGGCTATAATACTCATAGGTGACATCTGTTGTCCAAGAGTGATCCATGCCATGAAGGCAGCGGCAAGGGGAGCCAGTGTCATGAACAACTGACCATACCGCGAGCCGATGATGATGTAACATTGGAACAGGCAGAAGTCACCTATGACATAGCCTACCAGTCCGGAAAGTAACATCCAGCCACATGCTGCTGTCGAGATACCTGTAGGGAAGGGAGTGCCGATAACGACCCAAAAGAGCACTACCGAAAACAGTAATGCCAATGCCATGCGCAGCACGTTGAGCGTCAGGTTCCCTAACCGTTTGCTGCCCAACTCACTCAACAAGGCGGTAGCGGTCCATGAGAATGCTACGCCGATAGAGATTAATTCACCAAGGTAAGCCATTCGAGGATGCAAAGATACAGTATATTTTGTATAAATAATCCATTTTCTAACGAAAACGTTTGCGGGATTCATAATTTTATAGTAATTTTGTAGCCTAAATGTACGTGTACATACTTATTAATGGGTAATTAATATTAATTTAATACTATAGTTTTTATGTGGTTAATCAATTCATCAATTGGTCGTAAGGTTGTAATGTCCGTAACGGGTATTGCGCTGATTCTGTTCTTGACGTTCCATTGCGCCATGAACATTGTCGCACTCTTCTCCGGTAAGGCTTACAACATGATTTGTGAACTGCTGGGTGCCAACTGGTATGCTGTTGTGGCTACACTGGGACTGGCTGCCTTGGCTGTTATTCACATCGTTTTCGCATTTATCCTGACAGCGCAGAACCGTACTGCTCGTGGACAGGAGCGTTATGCAGTGACAGAGAAACCTGAAAAGGTTGAGTGGGCATCACAGAACATGCTCGTACTGGGTATCATTATCCTGCTGGGTCTGTTGCTCCACCTGTTCAATTTCTGGTACAACATGATGTTTGCTGAGATTGTCGGCTTCACGAGTGGTCATCTGCCCTCCGATGGTTTCGCATTTATCATTGACACATTCGGCAACCCCGTCTATGTGGTGCTCTATGTCATCTGGATCTGTGCTATCTGGTTCCATCTTACCCACGGTTTCTGGTCTGCCATGCAGACACTGGGTATCAGTGGTAAGATCTGGTTCAACCGCTGGCGTGTCATCGGCTTCATTTATGTGACGCTGCTGATGCTTGGTTTCCTCGTAGTTATTCTGGCTTTCGCTTTCAAGTGCGCTCCCAGCCTTTGTTGCTATGCAGGTTAATTGTTAAACCTTAAATTACTTTGAAAAGTTATGGCAAAAGTATTAGATTCTAAGATTCCCGCAGGTCCAGTACCTGAGAAATGGAAGGAATATAAGGCTCATCAGCGTCTCGTGAATCCTAAGAACAAGCTGAAGCTCGACGTGATTGTCGTAGGTACCGGTCTTGCCGGTGCATCGGCTGCTGCTTCATTAGGTGAGATGGGCTTCAATGTGATTAACCTGTGTATCCAGGACTCTCCCCGTCGTGCACACTCTATCGCTGCACAGGGTGGTATCAACGCCGCTAAGTGTTATCAGAACGATGGTGACTCTGTCTATCGTCTGTTCTACGACACCGTAAAGGGTGGTGACTACCGTGCTCGTGAGGCTAACGTATATCGTCTTGCCGAGGTCAGCAACAATATCATCGACCAGTGTGTGGCTCAGGGTGTTCCCTTTGCCCGTGAGTATGGTGGTATGCTTGCCAACCGCTCATTCGGTGGTGCTCAGGTAAGCCGTACATTCTATGCCAAGGGTCAGACCGGTCAGCAGCTCCTTTTGGGTGCTTACTCTTCTCTCTCTTGTCAGGTGAAGGCTGGTAAGGTAAAGCTCTACACTCGTTATGAGATGGAGGACGTGGTTATCGTTGACGGTCGTGCCCGTGGCATCATCGCCAAGAACCTCGTTACCGGTGAGCTGGAGCGTTTCAGTGCCAATGCCGTTGTCATCGCCACTGGTGGTTATGGAAACACTTACTTCCTCTCTACCAATGCCATGGGTTGCAACTGCACCGCTGCCGTTCAGTGCTATCGTAAGGGTGCTTACTTTGCTAATCCCTCTTATGTTCAGATTCACCCCACCTGTATCCCCGTTCATGGTGACAAGCAGTCTAAGCTGACGCTGATGTCTGAGTCACTGCGTAACGACGGTCGTATCTGGGTTCCTAAGAAGATAGAGGATGCCAAGGCATTACAGGCAGGTACCAAGCAGGGTTGGGAGATTCCCGAGGAAGACCGCGACTACTACTTGGAGCGCCGTTATCCTGCATTCGGTAACCTCGTTCCCCGTGACGTTGCCTCTCGTGCTGCCAAGGAGCGTTGCGACAAGGGCTTTGGTGTGAATAACACCGGTCTTGCTGTGTTCCTCGACTTCTCTGAGTCTATCAACCGTCTGGGGCTGGATGTTATCATGCAGCGTTATGGTAACCTCTTCGAGATGTACGAGGAGATCACTGACGTGTTCCCTGGCGATGTTGCCAACGAGATCAATGGTGTGAAGTATTACAAGCCCATGATGATCTATCCTGCTATCCACTACACCATGGGTGGTATCTGGGTAGATTATGAGCTGCAGACCACCATTCCTGGTCTGTTCGCTATCGGTGAGTGTAACTTCTCCGACCACGGTGCTAACCGTCTGGGTGCTTCTGCACTGATGCAGGGTCTTGCCGATGGTTACTTCGTACTGCCTTACACCATCCAGAACTACCTTGCCGACCAGGCTGTATGGCCGAAGGTTCCGACAGACCGTCCTGAGTTCGATGAGGCAGAGAAGGGTGTTGCCGCAGAGATTGACCGTCTGATGAATATCAAGGGTAAGCGTTCTGTTGACTCTATCCATAAGGAGCTCGGTCACATCATGTGGGAGTATGTCGGTATGGGTCGCACCGCTGAGGGTCTGAAGACAGGTCTGAAGAAGATGCACGAGCTGGAGAAGGAGTTCGACACCAACCTGTTCGTTCCTGGAACGAAGGAGGGTCTGAATGTGGAGCTCGACAAGGCTATCCACCTGCGTGACTTCTTCACCATGGGTCAGCTCGTCGCTTTCGATGCTCTCTCTCGTAACGAGTCTTGTGGTGGTCACTTCCGCGAGGAGTACCAGACAGAGGAAGGCGAAGCTAAGCGCGACGACGAGAACTACTTCTACGTAGGCTGCTGGGAGTACAAAGGCAAGGGTAACGAGCCTGAGCTGATCAAGGAGCCACTGGAGTACGAGGCTATTAAGGTACAGACACGTAACTATAAAAACTAAGAAATTATGGCTAAGAATATAAGCTTTACAATAAAGTTCTGGCGTCAGAATGGTCCGAAAGACGCGGGTCACTTCGATAGCTACGATATGAAGGATATTCCCGATGACACCTCTTTCCTGGAGATGCTGGATATCCTGAACGAGAACCTGATCAACGAGGGCAAGGAACCTTTCGTCTTCGACCACGACTGCCGCGAGGGTATCTGCGGTATGTGCTCTCTGTATATCAACGGTACACCTCATGGCAAGACAGAGCGTGGTGCTACCACCTGTCAGCTCTACATGCGCCGCTTCAACGATGGTGACGTGATTACTGTTGAGCCTTGGCGCTCCGCAGCCTTCCCAGTGATCAAGGACTGTATGGTTGACCGCAATGCCTTCGATAAGATTATCCAGGCTGGTGGTTATACCACTATCCGTACCGGTCAGGCTCAGGATGCCAACGCCATCCTTATTCCTAAGGAGGACGCTGACGAGGCAATGGACTGCGCTTCCTGCATCGGCTGCGGTGCTTGCGTCGCTGCTTGTAAGAACGGCTCTGCCATGCTCTTCGTATCCAGCAAGGTATCTCAGCTCGCCCTGCTTCCTCAGGGTCGCGTAGAGGCTGCCCGTCGTGTGAAGAACATGATTGCCAAGATGGATGAGCTGGGCTTTGGTAACTGTACCAATACCCGTGCCTGCGAGGCTGTATGTCCGAAGAACGAGACCATCAGCAACATCGCTCGTCTCAACCGTGAGATGATTAAGGCTAAGATGGCTGACTAATCCACCTTATTAATGTAATAAAGGCACCACAGGCTCAAAACCTGTGGTGCTTTTTGTTGTTTCAGAATTATTTCGTACTTTTGCATCGTCACCTGAACAAAAGGGTTATGAATCATCAAGACAAAATCACAGAACAGCGGTCACGCTTCGACCATCTGGAAAAGATGTCGGTAGCGGAATTACTACGGCATATCAATGAAGAGGACGCATTGGTGGCTGAGGCTGTGCAGAGGGCTATCCCACAGATAGAGGCATTGGTGGAAGCCATCGAACCACGACTCAAACGGGGTGGACGACTCTTTTATGTGGGTGCCGGAACCAGTGGGCGGCTTGGCGTGCTGGATGCCAGCGAACTGCCTCCTACATTCGGTGTTCCTGCCAACTGGGTCATTGGCATCATTGCTGGTGGTGACGAGGCTCTGCGGCATGCGGTTGAGAAGGCTGAGGATGACTCTAAAAAGGGGTGGCAGGACATTCTTTCGTATCAGCCTACGGCAGATGATACCGTCATCGGTATCGCGGCATCAGGTACTACTCCCTATGTGGTGGGAGCGGTCAAAGCGTCCAGGAAACAAGGGCTGTTAACGGGTTGTATCACCAGTAATCCCCATACACCTTTGGCAGAGGCAGCAGCATATCCTATCGAGACCATTGTCGGTCCTGAGTTCGTAACGGGCTCCAGCAGGATGAAAAGCGGTACGGCGCAGAAGATGGTGCTGAACATGATATCCACCTCTCTGATGATTCGTTTAGGACGTGTCAAAGGCAACAGGATGGTGAAGATGCAACTGACCAATGCCAAACTGGTGGACCGTGGTACCCGGATGATTCAGGAGTCACTGGGCATTCCCTATGATGAAGCCGAACACTACCTGTTAGAGGCTGGTAGTGTCGATCGGGTGCTCAAAGGGAAATAATCAGACAATACCATAGTGGCGGAGGGCATTGAGAACACCGTCATCATCGACAGAGGTGGTGACATAGTCTGCCTGGTGTTTTAACTCGTCGATGGCATTTCCCATGGCGATGCCGATACCTGCCTGCAGAATCATGGATGTGTCATTGCCACCATCACCAAAAGCGATCGTCTGGCTGATATCGAGACCGTCGTGACGGGCAATGGCGACAATACCCTTTCCTTTATCTGCCCCGTTTGCCGTGATATCTGTAAACTCAGGATGCCAACGACCCGAGATGCATTGGGGTAAGCGTGCCATCAGTTGCTGCTCATAATCAGCAGGGAAGAAGGGTGTCAGTTGCAGGATATCCTGTTTCAGGACCTCTTCCAAAGGCGAAGCCTTGTCCAGATTCTTGACGGCAAGCATTTGCTGGAAGATGCGGTCCACATCACCTGTGGGGTCAAGGACGGCAACGTCTTTCTTGCCGACAACGATGAGGCTATATCCCTTAGCTTTCGAATCCTCAACGACGGTCATCACGTCACTCTTGGGAATGGGCTGGCAGGTCACAAACTCGTCACCGACGAAACACAAGGCTCCATTCGTCGTGATATATCCGTCAATGAGGTGTTCGATGGCACCAAGGTTCGTAAGGATAATCGGCGGTCGACCTGTAGCGATATACACGTGGTGTCCGTTAGCCTTTGCCTGTGTCAGTGCAAGGATGGTAGACGGCGGTATCTCATGTGTCTTGAAACTAACCAGCGTACCATCGATATCGAAGAAAAGGGCATATCTTTTGCTCATACAAAGTGACTATTCAGTAACTGAATCCGTGACCGTTCCACTTCAGTGTCTTCTGTGTCTTCTTGCCATCTTCATGCCACGTCGTGACGATGATGTCCTTCCCCGTACGAGGCAGGGCATAGGATTTATTCGAATACTCAACGTCGAAGCCTGGGGCATCAATGTAACTCATTCTCTTCGTGGAATTGTTATAACGGAGGAAATTGAGCCCGCCAAACTGGCCCAAGATGGGCTTGCCATTCTGGTAGTACCAATTGTTATCTGCAAAGAGCTTATGCTTGCCGTCGGACTCATTCCAGAAGCACATCTCGATCCTTGAGAGATTTTCATCCCATGCTTGCTCATAAACCAGGAAACCGTTTTTCATGTCAATGGTAAGCGTCTCGCCCTCATTAAGCGGGAGTCCCTTTTCCTTATTGGTTATGGCACGCTGTAGGCTTTCGTAGATGCCCAATCCCTCTGCTTCGCACTCCTCTACTTCTTCGGAAAGGATAGAAGTGAGATAGGCTTTCACAAAGTCTTTGATGGTGGGGCGTGTCCCTTGGTAGTCCACTCGGAAACCT